>Ga0233433_10001106_pt1 | contig 26941 bp, 23 predicted proteins | sample SI_122_August201_5_FD_179868 | JGI IMG/M metagenome (GOLD analysis project Ga0233433, IMG submission 179868) | Seawater microbial communities from Saanich Inlet, British Columbia, Canada - SI_122_August2016_100_MG | ecosystem: Environmental > Aquatic > Marine > Inlet | place: Canada: British...
TTGTGGTCGTATTTGTCTTGGCGTGAGCAGGCTCGCGTCCGTGGCAAGTGGGGCTTTTACGCGGCGTTAATGGGCGGATTGTTGGTGCATACGGCGACGATCACCCTATTGCCCTTGTGTGCGGTCCTGGCCTGGTCGCGCGGGCATCGATTCGTTGATGCCGTGCGCGGGCTTATTTTGCCGGGCGTACTCGGGGGGGCTGGGGTCCTGGCGATCAAGACTTATTATGCCAACGCGCCGCAAGTTGGGCAGATCAGCAGTCACTTCGACCCCTTGGGGCATATCGAGGGGTTGCTGTATATGGTCAGCCGTCTGGTCACGACTGCATTCGTGCTGCCTTTCTCAGTCTATGAGTTAGCTGATTGGGAGACTACGGTAGGGGGATTGGCGATATTGGCTTGTTTTTTTGTCGCCTGGCGCCGTTTGCCAGCGCTGGATTTTTGGGCCATTTGGATCGTCTTGACCCCCTTGCCTTTTCTGGTATTGGCTCCAGGGCATTTTTTCGCGCTGATGCCGGGCCCATCGCGCTATCTGTATACGGCTAGCGCGGGGATTTCGGTGCTGGCTGCGGCAGCGCTTTACCGCTTGTCTTTGTCGCCAAAGGTGGGAAGACTCGCCTATGTGCTGCTTGTTCCGATTGTATTGCTCGGGCATATACATCTGCAGCGGGCCGAAGAAGTGTCCCGTTATATCGCCGGACGCACGCAATCTGCGAGCCAGAATCTAGAGATTGCGGTAGAGCAGTTGTCGCAGTCTATTGAAGCGGGAGGCGATATCGTGCCCTTGGAGGATGCGTATAATCGGCTCTTTACGGCGATGTTGGGTTTGGGCGAACCGATAGCCGACGAGCTTGCCGTTGCGCGCAAGCGTCTACCGGCAAGCCGGTTGTTGGCCCTATTGGCGAATGTCTTGGCTGTTGAGGACGCTGATGCGGCCAAGAGAGATGGGGCGTCGCAGCGCATCTTCGACAGTATTCGCGAGGATCGCTCGGTAACGCTTGAACGGGGTGAGGTGGACCTCTTGGTCATGGTGACGACGTATTTTCGCAATCGCGGGTTGGGCTTGACCTTACGGGGCAAATACGAACGGGCTATTGTCCCGCTGCGCTGTGCCTTGCTGCTCGACCCCGAGCACAAGGACACTGCCATGGCTTGGGCTTTCGCGCATTACCACTTGGGCCATTATGACGAAGCGGCGAGGGCGTGGGGCGAACTCGGGGATCGGACGTGGGTCGTCCGCTCGTGGCTGCGGGCGGTAGAAAAAGCGCCGGCAGACCAGATGTTGCGACTGGAGTCTGCGCGCAGCCTGACCGAAGCCGGCTTGATCGCGGAGGCGGTCGCGCAATATCGCGTTTTGTGGCGGGAGTTCGATCATGCAGAAGCTGCATTCGAGTTGGGGCTTTTATATTTGCGACTAGACAACGAAGATTTGGCGAAAGAAACGATGGTCGACGGTCTGGAGACCTATGGGGTGGGGGTGGCGGAAGACCTGGGAGTATTGGTTGAATTGAGAAGGGCGAAGGCGGAGAAACAGTCTTCAGTAGCAATTGAGATCCTGCGAACTTATTGGCCGGAAGGATAAAACATGGCAGCAAAAGAACAACGCGCAAGCAATCTGATTTGGATCTTCGGCGACCAGCACCGTGCCCAAGCGCTAGGGCTCGCCGGTGATGCGAATGTGTCGACGCCGAATATCGACGCGTTGGCCGCGGAAGGTGTCACCTTTGAACGCGCCGTCTCGGGCAGCCCGTTGTGTTGCCCGTATCGTGGCTCGCTATTGTCGGGGCGCTATCCGCATAAGGCGGTACCCGGGCACCAGATGCAGCTATCGCCCGATCTGTTTACTATCGCCCAGCCCTTCAAAGCAGCCGGTTATTCTACCGCGTGGTTCGGTAAGTGGCACGTGGATGGTTTCCAGGAGCGGGAAGGCCGGGCCGCATTTCATCAAATACCGAGAGAGAGGCGCGGCGGTTTTGATACTTGGATCGGCTATGAGAACAACAACGCGCAATACGATGCTTGGGTACACGGGCACCGCGGCGCAGAGGAAGTCGAACTGCAGCGGTTAGCGGGCTATGAGACGGATGCACTGACGGATGTACTGATCGAACATATTCGTGGGCAGGCACAAGGCGATACGCCTTTTTTCGCTAGCTTGAGCGTGCAGCCGCCGCACGACCCTTATGTGGCCCCACCCGAGGCGATGGGGCGGCACAGCCCAGGGCGGATCGAATTGCGGGCCAATGTGCCGCCGGTCGCGCGCATCGTCGAGCGGGCGCGGCGGGAGTTGGCCGGGTATTATGCGATGATCGAGAATCTCGATGTTAACCTCGGGCGGGTAGTAAGCGCGCTGCGCGAAGAAGGGCTCTACGACGATACGCATATCGTGTTCTTTTCGGATCACGGCGACATGCACGGCTCGCATGGGCAGTTCCGCAAAACGGCGCCCTGGGAGGAGTCGATTCGCGTGCCTTGCGTCGTTGGCGGCGGCCGGCGCTATGAGATGAAGTCGGGGACTCGGTCCGACGCGCCGATCAACCATGTCGATATGGGGCCGACTGCGCTGGGTTTGTGCGGAATCGAGGTACCCGACTGGATGCCCGGCACTGACTACTCGCATCATCGATTGCGCAAAGTGGCCTCTGGCGTGGAGCCGGATTCGGCTTATCTACAATTGGTCGTACCCACGGGCCATGGCGATAGCGTCGATCGGCCCTGGCGGGGGATTGTCACGCGGGATGGGTGGAAATACGCGGTACTTGAGGGGCAACCGTGGATGATGTTCAACTTGGCGGAGGATCCTTTTGAATTGGTGAATATAGCGCACAATACCGCCTTTCGCGTTGAACGAGCGCGGTTGCAGAAAAGATTGTCGGAATGGATCGACGAGACCGGTGATGTTTTTACATTACCGGAGCTTTAGTGCGTAGCTGGAAATGTAATTTGGTCGGTGCGATCGCCAGATCCACGGCGAAGGCATCATGTGTTACGGGTTGGTTACTCAGACAGATCAATACTGAATGTAGTGAAAAAACCGATCGCTAATAGGCGATTAAAAGTGAGGACTGGGAGTCCGTATTTTGCAGATCGAACGCTTTGTTGGACATCCGATTATCCACTCGCAGCTACCAGGTTTAGAAGGTGAGCGCGGTGAGAATATCAATGGCCCATCGTTGATCAAGGTGCCCGAATGGGTAGAAGGTCGTTTGGGACGCTATTATCTGTACTTTGCGCATCACAATGGGGCCTATATTCGCATGGCCTACGCTGATGATTTAGCTGGGCCATGGACGGTGCACGAGCCCGGAGTCTTGCATATGGATCGAGCCCCCGGGCGTCGGCATATCGCCAGCCCGGATGTGCATGTGGACGAGCAGCGGCGGCAAATTCGCATGTACTTTCACCAACCCGCAGCGGAAGATCGGCAGGAGTTGGGCCAAGTGTCCTTTGCTGCGCTGTCGGTAGACGGCATCGATTTTGTGGTGCGGCCCGAAATTCTGGGCAAATACTATTTGCGCGTTTTTCGCTATGCGGACTGGTATTATGGATTGGGCAAATACGATAATGTCGATGGGGTAATTTATCGCTCGCGGGACGGGTTAACAGACTTTGTCGAAGGGCCGCGATTGCTGCCCCAGGTGCGGCACACCGCGCTATGGGTCGAAGGCGATCGGTTGTTTTTGCTCTATACGCGGATCGGTGATCGCCCGGAAAGTATTCTGTTGGCGACGGCGGATCTAAGGGCTGATTGGCAGAACTGGTCTTTTAGTGAGCCGGTGTGTTTGTTAGAGCCTGAGATGGAATGGGAAGGGGTGCAGCAGCCTTTGGCACCTTCGCGATCGGGGGCGATTAAGGGGCAGGTGCGGCAGCTGCGCGATCCGGCGTTTTATGCCGAAGGCGATGCGCGATATGTACTTTATTCGGTGGCCGGAGAACAAGGTATCGCGATCGCGCGCTTGTTGTATTGAGCGCGCCGGTGATTGAATACTCTTTGTCCATGGTTGTTGTTTCGCACGGATTAATAGGGTGTTTCTTTGTTCGTGATAGGACACCAACGAGCGGTGTGCACGTCGTTCCAGAGGGCATCGAGGGCGGTGGGGGTGCCGATGCGCTGCAACGCTAATAGCGCGTTAAAGCGAGTGTAGCGATTCTCGTCGGCTAAGCTTGCTCGCAGGGCAGAAACGGCCGAGGCGGCGGCGGGGCCTATTTTGGCTAAGGCGAGTGCGGCATTGCGGCGCACTCGCTCGTCCCCATCTTTCAGGGCTTTGGCCAATAGCGCGGCGCTTTCTTCGTTTTCGGGAGAGATTGTGCCGAGGGCTTCGGCGGCGTTTCGTCGCACCCAGCGATTTTCATCGGTGAGCGCGCGGTTGAGTGCGGGAGTTGCAGTGCGGGATTCGAGCCCCAAATTACCGAGGATGTCGGCGGCGGCGGAGCGCAGGGGCCAATCCGCGCTGGCGAGCTCTTCGATAAGGGCAGGCACGGCGGCCGGGCCAATGGCGGACAGTGCGTGGGCGGTGTCGAGGTCGGCGGGATTGCCGCCTTGCACATTGGCGGGGGCTTTGGCTTGTTTCGATTCGGCTTTGGCTAGGGCTTCCAACCGCAGGGCGTCGATAAGGGCCGGCACGGCGCGGTCGCCGAGATGGCCCAATGCGTAGGCCGTGTCGATGCACTGTTTTTCGTCGTCGTTTTGCAGTATGGATATTAGTGCGGCCGCATCGTCTACAGATCGAGCATTGGTCGCTGGGGCACCGGCCAACCAGTGCCAGATATGCGCTGAGAGTCCCGGATGGGCATCTTCGGCAACCTGCTGCCAGTCTTCGTCCGTGCGTTGCCAATTGGGTTCGATAGGCTCTTGCATACGCAAAAATTGAAATTTTAGCATATGGCGTTTGCGGTTGCTGGTATTGGCGGTGGCTCGGTGCCAGACATCGAAATTGACCAATGCGACGGTGCCGGCGGGTCCGCAGAGTTTTTGTTCTAATTCACTCGCCTTGGCCGGATCTGGGTCTGAGATATGGTTGTAGTGCTGTCGGGCGGGCATAATGCCGGTCGGTCCCATCTCGGGGTCGACATCTTGCGGATAATAAAAGGCCATTAACCAACGGAAGCGGTGGTGGCGTGCGTTGGAATCGTAGACATAATCGTCTTTGTGCCAGTTCTGGCCCTGGCTGCCGGGGCGGTTGAGGTGGCAGTAGCGGTGGGGGTGCATCGAGTAGCCGGGGCCGAGCAGACTGTGCAAGGCGCCGCGCACTGAGGGGCTGTCGAAGATGGCGCCCAGTTCGGGCACGCGGGGCAGAATGTTGTTGCCGGGGTTGCCTTCGGCGTCGAGGGTCGCGTCGAGTTTTTTGCTGACTTCGCGGTGGAATTCCGCCGGCTGATCGGCTTGTACGAGCGTATAGCCCTGGGTGATGAATTCGCGTACCGCGCGATCGTCGAGAGGGGTGCCGGGCATCGCAAAATTCTCCTTGCCGTGAGTGTTGGTTATATGCTGCGCCGGAGCTAATTTTACGCAATAGTTTTAGATTCGACAAACGCGCCGGCTATCATTCGTTATATCTTTTAGGGGTTATTATGGCAAAACGTCCGAATATAATTCTCATCGTCGCCGATGATATGGGCTATGGCGATTTCGGTATCTTCAACGACGGCCCCGCACAGACGCCGCATCTCGACGCGCTTGTGCACGACGGTGTGTGCTTGAGCCAGCACTATGCAGGCTCGCCGGTGTGCTCGCCGTCGCGGGCGGCGCTGTTGACTGGGCGCTATCCGCATCGCACCGGAGCACTGACGCCGATGGAAGTACGCGGCAGGGACCGGATCGCGCTCGATGAAGTAACGATCGGCGATACATTCAAGCATGCGGGTTATGCGACGGGGTTGATCGGCAAGTGGCACAATGGCGCACTCGACGATCGCTATCATCCCAATGCGCGCGGTTTCGACGAGTTTGTCGGATTTCGCGGCGGTTGGATGGATTATTTCAACTGGTGGATTGAACGCAATGGCCGGCGCGAGACGGCGGACGGCCGATATCTGACGGATGTCTTTACCGCGGAGGCGGTGGATTTTGTGCGGCGGCACCAACAAGAGCCCTTTATGCTCTGCGTGATGTACAATGCCCCGCACTCGCCCTTGCAGGCCCCCGACGAGGTCGTGCAGCCCTATTTGGATGCGGGTATGAGTCCGGGGGTGGCGATTACCTATGCGATGAACGAAATCATGGATCGGGGTGTCGGGCAGATCGCGCAGACGCTAGACGAATTGGCGTTGCGCGACGATACGATCCTGATGTTTACCAGCGACAACGGGCCGGCTTTTAATCTGCGCCCGGATCAGGTACCGGAAGGCATGGATACCAATACATTGCGTTATAATTGCGGTTTTAACGGTCAGAAAGGCTCGGTCTACGAAGGCGGGATCAGGGTGCCGATGATTATGAACTGGCCCGGCGGTTTAGCAGGGGGGCGTCGGGTCGACGATTTGGTGCACGCTACGGACTGGTTACCGACCTTGGCCAATGTTTGTGGCGTTGAGCGGCCGGGTGGGCGGCCTTTGGACGGGTGCGATGCGTTGCCTATTTTGCGTGGGTCAGGCGGCGAGGCCCCGGCTCGATTCTGGCAACTCAATGCCCAGCAGCCCGTCGGTTGGATCAATGCGGCGATGCGCGCGGGGCCGTGGAAATTGGTGCGGCCGCGCTTGGCCGAAAAGCCGCAGAGCGATGCCGATCAACGGCTGATGGATCGCTATGTCGAGATGGATATTAGATATAAATATCACCCCGACGAAGTCACGACCTTGATGGATGACCCGGACCCGCAGTTGATAACCCCGCCACCGATCGCTCCAGAGCTATATAATATTGAGGACGATCCAGAAGAAAAGAACAATTTGGCGGAATCGGAGCCGGAACGGACGAGTCACATGCTCGGTGCGTTGCAAGATTGGTTTGATGGGGTAGAGGCCGAAAGGCGGCGGATTCAGCCGGACGGGTCTATTGTAGAATTGGCGAACGAATGAAAATACTAACCGATCAGCAGGTGGGTTTTTATCAGCGCGAAGGATATCTGCACGCGCCGGACGTGGTTGCGCAAGAGGCCTTGGAGTTGGCCGACAATATTTTGCGAGATTGGAGTGAGTGGCAGATCGAGCAGCGGGTGCAGGGCGGGTTGTTGTAAGGTCCGCGTTCCGATCTAGACTTTACGCATCGAATGGCACATTTGTGGTCGGCGGCGGGTCGTCCATCGTATATGCGCAGCCCTCGGCGCGATTTGGTCGGGCCCGATATGTACGCGTTGTTGGTCGAGCCGTCGCTGCTCGATTTGGCCGAAGACCTGTTGGGCACCGATGAGTTGTCGGTACACGGTATTTTCAATGTGCGGCCCAAGCTGCCGGATCAGCGCCGGACCGATACGCCCTAGCACCAGGACGCGCAATATTATCGCGACGCAGAAGAAGTGCACGTGTTGAGTATTTGGTTTTCGCTGCAGGCTGTAATGGATTTGCGTTACGAGGCGACAGAGACGGCAACACACAGCGGCAAATAATTTGGCTTTGTCGCGCGCAGCGGTAAAGAGTCTGCCGCGGTGATGGGACAAGCGAATGGCTGGCTAAATGGGATGGCAGACCGGAGCAGACCTACTGATTATCCTAAAGAATAGAGGAGTATACGGTGGCTAAGACTTGTTTGATGATGGGCGCCAGTGGCATGGCTGGGCGCTGGATCCAATGGCTTACGGAGGAATTGGGCGACCGCGTAGAAATTGTTGGCCTAGTCGAGGTCAACGAGGAAGTGCTCGCCGAGCAGGGGGCCAAACTCGGTTTGCGCGCCGACCAGCTTTTTACCGATGGCATGGAAGCCTGCGCCAAAGTGCAGGCTGATTTTTGCGGCATCGCCACCCCACCGCAATTCCACAGCGCGCTGGCCATCGCCGCGCTAGACGCGGGGATGCCGGTGATCTGCGAGAAACCGATCGCCTCTACCTTAGAAGAAGCCAAGGCCATTGCGGCCAAGGCCAAGGAGACGGGGTTGCCCTGCGCGATTATTCAGAATTATCGTTATGAGCCGAATAAACAAGAGGTGGTGCGAATACGCGATGAGAAACGCTTGGGGCGGTTGCAGCATATTGTCGGGCGTTATGCTTGTGATTATCGCGAGCACGGGTCATGGGGTAAGGCGTGGCGGCACGATATGGATTTCGGTTTGCTCTTCGAAGGTTCGGTGCACCATTTCGATATGATGCGTTTTTTATCGGGCGGCGATTGCGAAGCATTTCAGGGGTTTGGTTGGAATCCAGAGTGGTCGAGTTTTAAGCATTTTTCGAGCGGTTTTTATTTGATGCGAATGGATAATGGGGTGCATGCCGCCTATGAGGGCAATAGTTCAGCGGCGGGTATTACGAGTTGCTGGCACAAAGAATATTATCGCCTCGAGTTTGAAGGGGGCACGGTAGAAATCGGTGCGGGCGACGAGGTGCGGATTACTCGGGTTGGGCAAGAGCTCGAGGTCTACCAGGCGCCGGCGTTGGAGCATACGGGGCACGAATATCAGTTGCAGGAGTTTGTCGATTGGTTAGAGGGTGGGCCGGCATCGGCAACGAGAATTGAGGATAATCTGCAGAGTTTTGCGTTGGTGATTGCGGCGATGGAGACTACAGAGGATGGTTCGCCCAAGCGGATTGCCGATTATCTCGAGGGTTGACGGCCCGTTCGCGGCTAGGTTTGCTCTATAAGCTGCGCCAGGTGTGCCGCCCGTCCCCTTCAATCGGGTCTCGATCCTTTAGGTGCACGGTTTAGGTGAAGTGATCGCAGTTGGTTGAGGGGCGCAAACATTTGCCTTCTCAGTTGCTTCCCCTAATGGATCTCGGGCGTGCTGCGGGATGGCTTGGTGAAGGAAATGGGTAAAACGAATAGTGTTGGGTGAGATATAGTTGATCAAGTTATATAAAAAGGAGAAGAGATGAGTGAGGTTATGAAGGGAATTTTTGCGGTGATGCAGACGCCGTTGCGGGAGAATGGGGAGCTGGATGTGAAGAGTTTGGAACGGCAGACCGGCTTTTGCATCGAGTGCGGGGCGCATGGGTTGGTGTTTCCCGTTCTTGGCGGGGAGTATCAGTTTTTGAGCGAAGGGGAAAGGGCGCAGTTGGTGGAAGTCGTGGTCAAGACCGCGGGCGGGCAAGTGCCGGTGGTTGCTGGGGTCGCGGGGCCGGTGAAGGAGGTGGCGGTGGTGTGTACGGAGGCGGCGGTAAAGGCCGGGGTCGATGCAGTGGTGGCGCTGCCGCCGGCGGGCGGGCGGCAAGAGGAGGTACGGGAGTATTACGAGGCGATCGCCAAGGCGGCTGGGCGGCCGGTTTTTTTGCAGCATACTTCCGGGGGGTTGAGCGCGGATTTTATGCGCGAGCTCTTTGCCGAGGTCGAACATATTGATTATCTGAAGGAGGAGCAGCAGCCTAGCGCGCACCAGATCAGCGCGGTGATCAATCAAGTCAAGGAAGGCTGCCTGGGCGTGTTCGGTGGTGGCCACGGACGTTGGATGCTGTCGGAGATGCGGCGGGGGGCTAGCGGTTTTATGCCGGCAGCCGAGGCAATCGACGTGCATGTGCAGATCTGGGACGCCTATCAGGCGGGTGACGAGCGCCGTGCGCGCGATATTTTTAATTTGTTATTGCCACAGATCAATTTGATTATGGCGGTCGGCTTGAATGTTTGCAAGGAGATTCTGGTGCGGCGCGGGGTGCTCGAAAGCGCCCGGTTGCGCGCTCCGGGAGCGCCGGTGATGGATGCTGAAGACGGTCGCGAATTGGAAATGATCATGGCGGATTTAGCCCCTTATTTCAAAGTGTGAGGTGATAAAATGATTATCGATACACATGTTCATATCTTTGACCCGCTTCGGCCCGAGGGCGTACCCTGGCCCAATCCGGATAACGAATTGCTCTACCGCACGACTTTGCCGGATCAGGTCAAGGCTCAAGCGGTACCTGAGGGGGTTGACGGTGTGGTCGTCGTTGAGGCCAGCGAGTGGGTGGAAGACAACCAATGGGTGTTGGATATCGCCAAGGAAGACTCCTTTATCGTCGGGTTGGTGGGGCGACTGGAGCCGGGTGACGAACATTTCGCGCGTGACTTGGAGCGTTTCTCCACTGATCCGATTTTTCAGGGGATCCGCTTTTGGGGCGGTAATTTCGAGGATGTCTCTCAGGGTGATTTCATCGACAATATGCGCCGGGTCGCCGATAAGGGCCTGGTCGTGGATGTGAATTTCCCCTGGAAGAGTCCCGACGGTTTTTTTGCCCTGCAGGAACAGGTGCCGGATTTGAAGATTGTCCTGGAGCACGTCAGCGGCGTAACGGTCAACGGCGAGCGGCCTTCAGACGAGTGGATGGCGAATATGCGCCGGGCGGCCGAGCATGCGCATACCACGATGAAGGTTTCGGCGCTGATGGAAAATAGCGCGGAGCAACCGGCACCGGTGGGGGCCGAATACTATCGCCCGGCGCTGGACGCGATGTGGGATATTTTTGGTGAAGACCGGCTCTTTTACGGCAGTAACTGGCCGGTGTGCGAGCGGGCGGGGACCTATGCGCGTTGTATTAGCACGGTGCGCGCGTATTTCGCTGAGAAGGGCACGGAGGCGACGGAGAATTTCTTCTGGCGCAATTCGCAGGTGGTCTACGGATGGAAAGAGCGATAGAAGGGATGCGGTGTATGCATATAATATGTGTGCGTGCTGCATTGCCATTGGGTTTGGTTGATGTAAAGGTCTGTGTAGTCGACGATATACACTCCGGCTTCAAGCTCGTAATGAGAAAGTACAATCGGAAATGACGTTTACCGGCGGCTCCATAAATTACGTGGTATAACGAACAATGTCTTTAGTGGGCTTGCGCCTTAACTGGCGCAGATTTATTGTACTATATCATGGAAGCCAATAAGCTAAAGTCGTTCTGTGCCCGTTTTGCCCTGCTGGCCTATCTGTTCACGTTTGCCGTACGCGTGGACGGGTTGGTGCTATGTCTCGGTCAGGACGGGCATATGGAGTTAGAGGCGGCTTCGGCGGATTTGACCTGTGAAGTATCCGTAGCGGCTGTAGCGTCGCCTGGCGCTCTTTTTATGCCGCAGGATGCGCTAGCGGACGATCATTGCGGGCCTTGCACCGATATTGCTCTGATGTTGGTCGGCCCGGATACCGTCGCCGGCCGACGGGCCCTGGTGATTCCCGCTCAAGAAGAAAACGTCAAATCGCAGTTTTTCGCCGCTCGTACAAGTTTTCATCTACTGGCAATTTTAGATGAAAAACGGGCGGCACCCCTGCAACAGTCTGCTGTTGCTAAAGATCCTCTAGCATCACTCCGCACTATTATTCTCCTGATCTGATTTTATAGCGTATCGTTTTTTGCCACTGTGCATGATCATCTGCACGGAGTGGATCTTTGCGCGCAGCTGTACGTGTGGCTTACTGTGGCATGCAAAGACTGTGGCATGCAAAGATGCTTTGCTCTGGATGCTTTGGATTTTATTAGGGGAAACTTATGTATCGACATGTACTATCCGCAATTGTGCTAATAGGCGGTGTTAATTGCGGCATATTAGCCGATGTGGCATATGCCCAGACGTTTGAGTTGGACCGGCAGGCGGCCGTGGATTTGGCACTGCAGCAGAATCCGGAAGTTGTGGTTGCGCAAAAGGTGTGGGATGCAGCGCGGGCGCGCGTGACTCAAGCCAGGGCCTTGCCCGATCCGGAACTTGAGCTGGAATACGAAGAATTACCTGGCATAACCCGTACCAGTGATTTCGCCGAGCGCAGTTTCGGCGCTACGCAACGAGTTGAATCTCCGCTCAAATGGTGGCGGCGTGGCCAGGCGGCCAGCCAGGCGGCGCAGGCTACGCGTCTGACCGTGCTTGAAATGACGCGTCTCGATATTCAATTCCGCGTAAAATTGGCCTTCGATCGCGTGCTCTTCGCCGAGCGGCGGGTAGGATATGTAGAGCAGAACGCACAGCTGGCGCAAGATTTTTTTGCGAAAGCGCAACGGCGTCTGGCGGCAGGTGATGTAGTGCAGCTTGAGGTATTGCGCGCCGAAGTCGAAGCGGGGCGCGCAGCGAACCGCATGGTCGAGGCGCGCGGGGATTTGTCGGTGGCCAAAGTCGAGTTGAATACGCTATTGGCTCGGCCCAATAAGGCGCCTTTGCAGTTGCGCGGCGACTTATTGGGCCAGCCGGGTTTATTGCCATTGGAAAAGCTGCAACAACTGGGCATGGAACGTCGACCGGATCTGCTCGGTGCCGATTGGGCCGTGATCAGCAGCCATTCGGCGCGATCAGCCACACTTGCGGGGCTGATGCCCGATTTGAACTTGGGTATTTTTCGCCAAAGTATACGCGGAGCAACTGGTGGAGAGAATTTTTGGCGCGTTGCAGTGGCCTTGGATTTTCCACTTTGGGGGGGCGCGAAACAGCGCGGGGGACTAGCCGAAGCCAAGGCGGTGGTGGGCCAGGCGGTTGCAGAGAAGGATCGAGTGCGCTACCAGGTGCTATTGCAAATAGAAAGCGCCTTGTTAGGAGTGCAGAGCGCGCGCAAGCGGGTCGAACTTTTCGAAGAGGGTATTTTGCATGAAGCTGAACGTGGTACCGAGGTCGCTGGCCGCAGTTATGTTGAGGGCAAGGTGAGCTATTTGGAACTGTTGGACGCGCAGAAAACGCTGAGCGAAGTCCGCGAAGAATATGTCGCGGCCCTATTCGATTTTCGCACGGCGTTCTACCGTTTGGAACGGGCTACCGGCGGTCCGTTGAACGACACGACGAGCTACTAAAGGATGTTTTATATGAAAGAATCAAATTACAGGACGTCGGTCTTTACAGGTTGGATAGTGGCTCTGATACTGGTGGGATCGTTAGGGATTCGCCCTGGCATAGCTGAAGTAGCCAACGAGGATCCCCACGCTGAGGAAGAGGAGAATGACGAAGATGGGCATGAAGATGGGCATGGAGATGGGCGCGAAGATGGGCACGAAGATGGGCACGAAGATGGGCACGAAGAACATCAGGGCGAAGATATTGTGCGTTTGCAGGCCGAGGCGATACGAGAGTTCGGCATTGAAATCGGCGAAGCGGGGCCGGGTAATTTAGCGAAATATACGCGTCTACCGGGTGAAGTGGTCATCGACCCGGATCGCTTGGTGCATGTAGTGCCCCGCGTGTCCGGGGTGGCGCGGGAGGTGTATAAGAGGCTCGGGGACCAGGTGAAAAGAGGGGATGTGTTGGCTGAGCTCGAGAGCCGGGAACTGGCGGAATTGAAATCGACCTATTTGGTTGCCAGGGAACGCTTCGGGCTGGCAGAGAAGACGTTCACCCGCGAGGAAAAACTCTGGCGGGAGGCCATTTCGTCCGAGCGCGACTACCTGGCCGCCGAGCAAAATCTGGCCGAGCAACGCATCGAAATGCGCGCCGCCGAGCAGAAGCTGCACGCGTTGGGTTTTTCCAACGCCTATTTGCAGGCGCTGACCTTTGACGAGGACGAGTATTTCACGCGCTACGAACTGCGTGCTTCATTGCAAGGGACCGTTATCGAGAAGCACATATCGCTGGGCGAGGTCATTAAGGACGATGCCGAAGCCTTTGTTATCGCCGACTTGAACTTGGTGTGGGTAAAACTCACGGTTTACCAGAAGGATCTATCTTCCGTGCGACCTGGTCAAAGCGTGCGCATCAGTAAGGAGGACGGTTCGACGGTCACAGGAAAGATCTCCTATGTCAGTCCGATGGTCGACGAAGTGACGCGTACCGCCGTGGCGATATTGGAACTCAATAATGAAAACGGCCAATGGCGGCCGGGGTCATTTGTTGCCGGCCTGGTGGCGATGGAAGCGCGTTCGGTAGCGCTTTTAATCCGCAAGTCGGCCCTGCAGACCATAGAGGGCGAAAGAGTAGTTTTTGTTGAGACGACGGAAGGATTTGAGCCGCAAAAAGTGCGGGTGGGGCGCAGCAACGAGGTCGATGTCGAAATCGTTGCTGGTTTGGCCGTGGGCCAGCGCTATGTGGTCGAGGGCGCGTTTACGCTGAAAGCCCAACTGGCCAAGGGCTCGTTCGGCGACGGCCACAGTCATTGATTGCGCTGAAAAATGATCGATAAAATAATAGGCATTGTACTCAGGAACGAACTCTTAGTGGGGGTGTTGGCCGTCTTGGTGATGGCGGCTGGTTATTATAGCTATCGGCAGTTGCCCGTAGATGCCTTTCCCGACGTCTCTCCGAACCTCGTACAGGTGTTTACGGTTACCGAAGGGCTCGCGCCCGAAGAGATAGAAACCTATGTGACTTATCCCATCGAAATATCGATGAATGGATTGCCCGGCATAGATAATATTCGCTCGGTCTCTAACTTCGGTCTTTCGGTGGTCAATATCTACTTTGCCGACGGGGTGGATATTTATTTCGCTCGACAGTTAGTCGGGGAGCGTTTGCAGGAGGCGCGCGAACAGATTCCCGTCGGCTTCGGCGAGCCCGAGATGGGGCCGATTTCGACGGGCATGGGGTTGGTGCTGTTCTATTATCTGCAAGACGAGACCGGCGAGCGCACATTGGAGGAGTTGCGCACGATTCAGGACTGGTTGGTGAAGTCGCATTTGCAGACGGTGCCTGGCGTAACCGAGGTATTGGGCATCGGCGGTTATGAAAAGCAGTATCATGTCGTAGTCCAGCCCGACGCCTTACTGCGCTACCAGGTGACGCTCGCGGAAGTGCTCGAACAGATCGAGGCAAATAACCTCAATGTCGGTGCGCAGTTTATCGAACGTGGCGCCGAGGAGTTGGTCGTGCGATCGGTCGGGTTGCTCTCTTCGATCGAAGATATCGAAGAAATCGTTATAAAAGCGTCCGACGGCACGCCGACCTTTCTCAAACAATTGGCCGAGGTGCGAATTGGCGGCGCGGAACGTCGAGGCGTACAGACGTATAATGGCTTGGGCGAGGTCGTCGCGGGCATGGTGGTCAAGCTATTCGGCAGCAATTCTTCGACGGTAATCGGGCAAGTAGAGCACAAAATGGCTGAGATCAATCGGATCTTGCCGACGGGGTTGCGGTTGGTCCCGTATTACGAGCAGAAGACCTTGGTGGTCGCTTGCGTCGAAACTGTTACGGATGCTTTGGTGCAGGGCATTGTGCTGGTGGTGGTCGTGTTGGTGGTGTTTTTGGGTAGCGTGCGCCCGAGTCTTGTCGTCGGACTGTCGATTCCTTTCTCGGTGCTTTTTGCGACATTGTGGATGAACTATTTGGGCATTTCGGCGAATCTGATGTCGTTGGGCGGGCTGGCGATCGCGATTGGTATGATGGTCGACGGCACGATTGTGATGGTGGAGAATGTCGATCGGATGTTGCGCAAGGCGGACCCCGATGAATTGCGCATAAAGGTTGTTGCGCGCGCGTGCGGCGAAGTTGGCCGGCCCGTCGTCTTCGCGATTTCGATCATAATCATCGTATTCCTGCCGCTGTTCACGCTACAGGGCGTCGAGGGGAAAACCTTTCGGCCCTTGGCGTATACCGTGGCTTTGGCGATGCTGGGTTCCCTAGTTTTTGCACTATTTGTCGCACCGATGTTGTCACAGGTCTTAATGCGCCGTCCTGACGCGCGGCGCGAGGGGGAAGGGCGGCAAGAAGGCTGGCTGGCCGCGCGTTTGTTGCGGTGGTATAGACCTCTGGTCGATGGTTTTGTCGCGCATAGGGCGAGAGCGGTGGCATTGGGGGGTGGGTTATTGCTTGTCGGTGTTCTTATTTTCCCTCGTCTAGGGGCTGAATTTACGCCGGAACTGCAAGAGGGTACTATGGTGTTGCGCCTGACGATGGCACCCTCGATTTCGTTGACCGAAAGCACGCGGTTGACGACGCTGGTCGAACAAAAACTGATGAAGGTCCCCGAAATCACCGGCGTCGTATCGCGTATCGGTCGAGGCGAAGTCGGCGCACACACGGATCCGGTTAATAGCGCCGAGATGTATCTCTTGCTCAAGTCCAAGGACGAATGGCGAACGGCAGAGAGCCAGGAAGAGTTGCAAGAGGTTATACGCGATGAATTGGGTGAGATCCCGGGGGCATTAACCAACTTCACACAACCGATCGCCATGGCCGTCGACGAGCTATTGGAAGGGGTCCGCGCTGAATTAGCGATTAAGTTGTTCGGTGATGATCTGAATTTGCTCAAGCAAAAAGCCGATGAGATCGCGCAAGTTGTTGGCGAGGTAGAAGGCGCTGCGGATGTGCAGGTGGATCAGGTGTCGGGTATGCCGCAGTTGTTGATAACCGTCGACCGGCAGGCGATCGCTCGCTATGGTATCAATGTCGCCGATGTGCAGGAGGTCATCCGCACGGCAGTTGGTGGGGCGACTGCGGGCGCGGTGTTTGAAGGCACCCGGCGGTTCAATATTCTCGTGCGCTATGCCTCCGAATATCGCCAGACGCCTGAAGCTATCTCGCAGATTCTGGTTCAGGGGCCAGAGGCGATTAAGATACCGCTGAGTCAGTTGGCGCGTATCGAGGAAATTGTCGGTCCTCGTCAGATCACGCGGGTGAACGGCCAGCGTTTTATTACCGTTCAGTGTAATGTAAGCGGGCGGGACATCGTATCCTTCGTCGAGGAGGCGCAGCGGGCACTTGAGGGCGGCGTCGAGTTGCCGACTGGTTATCTGGTGACATGGGGCGGGCAGTTTCGTTTGCAGCAAGAAGCCAATAAAAGACTGGCGCTAGTGATCCCGATAACGCTAATAGTTCTCTTTTTGTTGCTTTTTTATAGTTTTAATTCGCTGAAAAATGCCGTATTGATCTTACTCAATATTCCCTTGGCGCTGGTGGGGGGGGTAGTGGCTTTGTGGTTGACGAGCCAAAACCTATCGGTGCCGGCATCGGTCGGCTTTATCGCCTTATTCGGTATCGCGCTGGAAAACGGCATGGTGATGGTGACTTATTTCAACCAACTCGTAAGAGGGGGGACATCGATAGACGAGGCTTCGGTCAAGGGGGCTTGTCTGCGGGTCCGTCCAGTGCTGATGACGGCGCTGACTACGGCATTGGGGTTGCTCCCCTTGTTGTTTTCCACGGGCACCGGCAGTGAAGTGCAGCGACCGCTGGCGACAGTGGTGATGGGGGGCTTGATTACTTCGACGGTGCTGACCTTGTTGGTCATACCGGCGCTCTATAAATGGTTCGCCATTGATACTGATCGTGCGGATATCGCGGCTTAATATGGTAATACGGAAGAAATTATTAAGAAAATGGCGATGAGCATTCTGCGTACCGGTGCCAGCTCCGCTATGGGCGAAACGGTCGCACGGCAGCTTGGCTGCAGACGGACATCGGGTCGCGCTGCTGGCTAGCGCGCGAGGAAAATCTGCGCGAAATAGCGGCGGAGTTAAACGGCGTTATCGCGGTGTCCGGAGATGTGAGTAAGCCTGCGTTGGAAGGCGGCGCCGCACGGTGTGCATGTCGGTTTTATTATCCTGGGGTCGGTGGCCAACGAGGCGGAGCCAACGCCCGATTCGGCGTCTTTGCATACGGACAAAAAATGCGATCGCCTTAGTCGCGATGAGGTGGCCGATGCCGTGCTGTTTATGCTTTCCCGCCCGGCGGGCGTCAATGTCGACGAGATGGTGCTGGCCCCGCTGGAACAGATCTTCTAGGACGCTTGACCGACCGTACATAACTTCGTTAATTGCCAGGAACATAACGGCACAAGGGGCATTCCGTCTATTGCGGATTGGCGAGAGTGTCCCTGTTCGTAGTGCAGGCGCCAAAATACGCGCACCCGTAGGCAAGTCTTATCGCCCGATGGAGCGTCTTTACTTTTCACATCGGATAACATTGCTATGGGTGTCGGGCCAGATGAATTTCAACGATTAAATCAAGGGAGTGAGCATGTTGCCTATTGTCGATACGCATCAGCACTTGTGGGATATGGAGCAGTTTTCTTTGCCGTGGCTGGACGGGGAAGGCATGGATTTGTTACAGAAGAACCACACGATGAGCGATTATCTCGTCGCTGCCGAAGGGGCCGGTATTGCCAAGACCGTATATATGGAGGTTGACGTTACGCCCGCACAACGCGTCAAGGAAGCGGGGTTTGTCAGCGGTCTTTGTGCCAGCGATGACAATCCGATGGTTGCAGCGGTGATTGGCGGTAGTCCGGGTACGGAGGGGTTCCGTGAGTATATCGGTGGGTTTAAGGGGAACGATTATATCAAGGGCGTGCGTCTTGTGTTACATGTACCCGATGCCGAACAAGGCCGCTGTCTGCAAGAAGCTTTTGTTAAGGACGTACAATTTTTGGGTGAGCAGGGGTTGAGTTTTGACTTGTGCTTGCGTCCGGGGGAATTGGCCGACGCGGTTGGCTTAGTCCAGCAATGCCCCGATACACTTTTTATCGTTGACCACTGCGGCAATGCCGATGTGCAAATCGTCGGTGGCCAGACCGAGCACGATCCGGCGAATTCCTTTAGCCACAGCAAGGAACAATGGCAGCGCGATATGGCCGGGTTAGGCGCGTGCGAAAATGTCGCTTGCAAGATCTCGGGTATTATCGCCCTAGCTCCCGAAGGTTGGACCGCCGATACGTTGGCGCCGACGGTTAATCACTGCCTAGAGAGTTTCGGGCCGGATCGCGTGGTCGTTGGCGGTGATTGGCCGGTGTGTAATTTCGGTGCGAGTCTGGGCGAGTGGGTCGCGGCGTTGAGGCAAATCGTCGCCAGTCGGCCGGAGGAAGATCAGGCAAAACTATTCGCCGGCAATGCCGAGCGGCTCTACGGGTTGGTGTAAGTCATGGATCCTTTCGAGAAAGTGGCGATCGGCGATACGGGTGTAGAAGTGACGCGTCTGGGATTGGGCGGCGCGCCCCTGGGCGGGATGGTATTGGCCGACGGGATATTCCAGGGCAGCGGCTACCAAGAGGCGTTGGTGCTTATCCGCCGGGCGTATGAGATGGGTGTGCGCTACTTTGATACCGCGCCGATGTACGGCGACGGGCGCAGTGAGACGCGTTATGGCCGGGTGCTGGGCGAGTTCCCGCGCGCGTCATACGCGATCTCGACGAAGGCCTCGAGGATCCTGCGGCCGACGGATCCGGACGACCTTGAACCTTATAGCGAGGACGGGATCCCGCATTTTGCCTATGATTTCGATTTCAGTGCTGTCGGTATTCGTGCTTCGCTCTATGCGAGTTTAGAGCGCTTGCGGCTGGAAGCGGTGGATATACTCTTTGTGCACGACAGCGATTTCAAAGACCAGCACGAGGACGATGTTTTTATTGAAGCGCTGGAGGCCGCGAGCGAGCTGCGAGCGAAGGGCGTGGTTAAGGCGATCGGCATGGGCATGAACGAGTGGGAACGCTCGGCGCGCATGGTTGAGCGCTTTGACTTGGATTATATCCTGCTGGCGGGGCGTTATACGTTACTGGAGCAGTCGGCGCTGCCAGAATTTATGCCATTGTGCACAGAGCGAGGGGTCAAGCTGACGATCGGCGGTCCGTATAATAGCGGTATCCTCGCCCGTGACTTAGATCAGCCGGTGGCCTTTGATTATCAACGCGCGCCGGAGCATCTGGTCGACAAGGCCAAAGCGCTGAAGGCCGTCTGTCAACGGCATGGCGTCGAGCTGAGGGCGGCGGCGTTGCAGTTTATCTTCGGGCATGAGGCGGTGATCTCGACGGTGCCCGGCGCGGCGACGGTGGCCGAGTTGGAAGATAACGCGCGGGTGATGCAAGCGGATATTCCGCCGGCGTTGTGGGATGAGTTGAAGGGCGAAGGGCTATTGCCGGACAACGCGCCGACGCCGTGAGTAGCGGCCAGCCATTGCAAAAAAATAAAAAAGAGGGGTTGCCATTTTAGCCGAAGAACAAATCAGCTGCCCCTATTGTGGCGAGATGGTCGATGTCTTCGTGGATCGGTCTGTCCCCGAGCAGGTTTATGTAGAAGATTGCTATGTCTGCTGTCGGCCGATATTGCTGTCGGTGCGCATCGGTGCGGACGATGAAGTCGCGATCGAGGCGCGGCAGGAGAATGGTTGACGTGTCGGTTGATTCTGAATGTACTCGGAATCGTAGCCAACGGATAACCTGCCATGGATAAACAACTGCAACAACTGCGCGAATTCCACGAGCGTTTCGCCTGCCATATCAAAGAAACACCTACGGCGGAATTACCGCCCGGAATCGGCGAGGTGCGGGCCCGCTTGATACAGGAGGAACTCGACGAGTACCGGGAGGCGTTAGCGGCGGGTGATATAGTCGGCATCGCCGACGCGTTGAGCGATTTGCTGTATGTAGTGATGGGTACTTATCTGTCGCACGGGTTGCAAGACAAAGCAGAGCGGCTCTTTGACGAGGTACATCGCAGCAATATGTCGAAGCTCGACCAAGACGGCCAGCCGATATACCGCGCTGACGGCAAGGTGTTGAAATCGGAACTTTACGTACCGCCGGATTTGGCCCCGATACTAATAGACGATAGTGAGTGATCGCATCAAGGGAATGCACTTGCCATTGTATTTACTGATGGCCTTCTCGTGTTTTTAATGGCTAAAGGAGGCCCCGTGCGCTTTTACCCGTTGGAATCGTTCCCGGATATCGTGTCCTCTACTAGCGTGGGTAGTCAACGGGCGATTGCGAATTTTTTGCAGCAACGGGGAGAATAGGTAGCGTGTGATGAATGGCCTGGGTGCGGAAACGGGAAAGGGTTGTACGGGCAAGGCGCTAATCGTCGGGTTGCTCGGTGCGGTCTGTTTGGGATTGGGATCGACCTATAACGATATGATCATCAAGGGATCGGGCTTGGCGGTTTGGAACCTGACACCGGGGGCGATCTTTTTGTTTTTTATCGTTATCGCCGGCAATGGGCTGGTGCGCTGGACCTATCCTCGTATAGCGCTGGTGCGGGGTGAGCTAGCGGTGGTGTTTTTTTTGTTACTGCTGGCCAATACGCTTTCTGGACGCGGTCTGCCGGTGCAGCTTTTGCCGGTGATGACCGGTGCCTATTATTACGCGACGCCCGAGAATAACTGGAAAGAGCTAGTGCAGCCCTTTTTGCCGGATTGGCCGCTGCCGCAAGGGGACGAGGCGATTCGCCAGTTTTACGAGGGCGCACCGGACGGGGCGATCCCCTGGGAAATTTGGCTTTGGCCGCTGGCGTGGTGGGCGGTTTTTGGGCTGGCGCTCTTTTTGGCGATGATCTGTCTGATGGTCATAGTTCGACGCCAGTGGGTCGAGCACGAGCGGCTGAGCTATCCGATGGTGCAATTGCCGCTGGCGCTATTGGGTGGGCAGGGGCAGACGCCGCTTTTGCAGAGGGGCCTGGTGTGGATCGGTTTCGCCGTGCCTTTTGTGCTCGGCTCGATTAATGCTCTGCACAATTATTACGCGATCATTCCGCAGGTGAGCTTGTCGTTGGGCTCGTTGGAGATCGTGCGCGGTATGCCTGCGCTCGGGTTAGGGCTCAATCCGTCGATGGTCGGTTTCTCATATTTCGTGCCGCAGAACGTCGCCTCGGGGCTGGTGTTTTTCTTTTTGTTCAATCGAGTGCAGAGCGGATTGCTGACGCAAATCGCCTGGGGCGGCAAAGACGCCAGTATGGGGGCTTATAGCCAATACACGGATTCGATTATTATCTATCAGGCGATGGGCGGCATGCTGGTATTGGTGTTGGGGATATTATGGGTGGGGCGGGAGCATTTGCGGGCGGTGTTTAGCAGGGCTTTGCGCGGCGATCAGAATGTTGCAGACGGCGACGAGATTATGTCCTATCGCGCGGCGGTTGCTGGTGCGGCGGTCAGCTTTATCATAATGACCATCTGGTTATGGCGTACGGGGATACCATTGCCGGTGGCGGTGATGTTGTTGGTTGGATCTTTCGTAGGGTTTATGACGATTACGCGGGTGGTCGCCCAGGGCGGGGTGGCGTCGATGTTCCCGCCGAGCAATGGTCCGGATTTTGTTATTTCGGGGGTTGGGGCATCGCTCTTGGGCTTTAAGGGCACGGCGGGGCTGGCGTTGGCTTATGCCTGGGGCGTAGATCAGTTGATTCTGTTGATGGCGGCCTGTGCCAATGGCCTGAAGTTATTCACGGAGATCGACTTGGCCGGCCGGCGGCGGATGTTTTGGGCGATTCTGGCGACCATTGTGTTGACCTTGAGTTCGGTCATTGGCTTGACGCTCTATCTGGCCTATGAACACGGGGCGATCAACCTGTCGAGTTTTTATTTTAATAATGTCGCGCAATATCCGTATAATTTCATGAGTAAGAACGTGCAGGCGCCACAAGGCCCGAGTCCGGGCATGTGGGGGCACACCTGGGTGGGGGCGGCGATTATGGGCGTGCTGATGTGGTTGCAGTACCGCTTTGTATGGTGGCCTTTTCACCCGTTGGGTTTTCCGATCAGCTGTGTCTTCGGCACGATGTGGTTTTCGGTCTTCGTGGCCTGGGCAATCAAGGGGGCGGTGCTAAAATACGGGGGATTGCGGCTTTTTGAGCGCTTGAAACCGATGTTTTTGGGGCTGATCCTAGGGGAGGCGGTCGTCGCCGGCTTCTGGGTAGTGGTAGACTATTACGCTGGAATGCAGGGTAGTCGCCTGGGCAATATCATAATGGGTTAGCACCCGCGTCACAGGGAGAAGGTTATGGCCGAAAGGCTGGTTTATTTCAATGGCGAGTTTATTCCCGAGCAGGAGGCGCGTATCTCGATCTTCGACTGTGCTTTGATGTACGGGGATATGGTTTTTGAGATGACGCGCACCTTTAGACAAAAGCCCTATCGGCTGCGAGAGCACCTTGAGCGGCTCTACCGTTCGATGAAATACGCGCAAATCGATTGTGGGCTCGATATAGACCAGATGGAGGCGGCGACGCACGAGACGATTGAACGCAATTTGCCGGCTGTCGGTGCGCTGGACTTCCAGATAATGCACGATGTCACGCGCGGAGCTTTGCCACTTTATAACACCTTGGTCAAGGAGGGCACCGCGCCGATCGTCACGATCAATGTCTTCCCCTTGGTGCGGCATATTGGCGGAGCGGCGGACACCTATTCACAAGGCGCTCATTTTGTCGTGCCGGCGCAGCAGTCTGTGCCCTCGCGTTATATCGATCCCAAGGCCAAGAACCGCAGCCGCATCTTCTACAAGATTGCTGAACTGCAAGCGGCGAACATGGAAGAAGGGGCACAGGCGCTATTGACCGATGAGCATGGTTTTATCACCGAGGGGACGGGGAATAACTTTTTTTTGGTGCGCGATGGCCAGATCATTACGCCGAAGGGACACAATATTCTACGCGGGGTCTCGCGCGGGGCGTGTATGCGGTTAGCCAAAAAAAACGGCATTGACCTATCTGAGGCCGATATCGAACCCTATGACGTGCGCGAGGCGGATGAGGCGTGGTATACCAGCACGACGATCTGTATGCTGCCGATCACGCGATTTAATTTTCAGCCGGTCGGCGATGGTCAGGCGGGGCCGGTGTATAAGCGGTTGTTGGCGGCGTGGTCGGAAGAGGTCGGCGTGGATATTGCCGCTCAGGCGCGAGAGTACGCCGGGATGATGGATAGTTGGAGACCCTGAAAGGAGCAAGGTTGAGATGCAGAAGATTCGCGTCGGGGTGATCGGTGTCGGCCGTGGCCAGAGCTTTGCCCGCGGTGCGACGGATCGTGTGGGGATGGAATTGGTGGCGCTCTGCGACACCTGGCAGGAGCGCTTGCAGGAGAAAGGCGAAGAGTTCGGGGTGGCGACCTATGCCGACTATGACGAATTTCTTACGCATGATATGGATGCGGTGGTGCTGGCTAATTATTTCCATCAGCACGCGCCCTTCGCCATCAAAGCGTTGGAAGCGGGTTTCCACGTAATGAGCGAGACGGCGGCCAATACGACCCTGGCCCAGGGGGTGGCGCTGTGTCGGGCGGTCGAAAAGAGCGGCAAGACCTATATGTTGGCCGAGAATTATCCCTATACTGCGTTTAATCAGGAGATGCGTCGGGTGTATCAGACCGGTGAGATTGGTGCGGTCACTTATGCCGAAGGCGAATACAATCATCCGATGACCCCCGAGAGCCGCCTGCGCATTTCGCCGGGCAAAAACCACTGGCGCGCCTGGATCCCCTCGACCTATTACTGCACGCATGCGCTGGCGCCCTTGGTGTATATCACCGACACGATGCCAGTGAGCGTCAACGCGTTGTCGATTAGCTGCGACAAGGTCAACGAAGAAACCGTCGCCGTTAGCGATCCGGGTTCGGTGATTTTATGTCGGATGGATAATGGTGCGGTGTTCCGGATTTTTGGTTTGATATTGCCCGGGCATAGCAACTGGTATCGCGTGCACGGTGGCCGGGGTGCGATGGAGATTACGCGCGGAGGTGGGTATTACGGTCCGGGGCAAGTGCGGGTCTGGCATGAGGAATGGGATTTGGCGGAGGGGGAAGAGCAGGAACGGGTATATACGCCGGAATGGCCTGAGCACGGCGACTTGGCGGAAAAATCCGGGCATGGCGGTGGTGACTTCTGGACCAATTTTCATTTTGCCAATGCGATTCGTTCGGGAGAAGCGCCCTTTTTAGATGTGTATAGAGGGGTGGCGATGTCTTCGGTGGGGATCTTGGCATGGAAGAGCGCATTGGCGGAGGGGCAACCCGTCGCGGTGCCGGATTTTCGCGACGAGGAAAGCAGAAAGAAATACGAGGATGATCATTGGTCGCCCTGGCCCGAGGATGCAGGGGAGGGGCAGCCGCCGCCGAGTATTCGGGGGGTGGTTGAGCCTAGAGAGGCGGGGCGGGTGTTGGCGAAGAAGGTGTGGGAAGAAATTGGTTACGAGGGAGATTAGGGCGGTTGATGCTCCGTCGGGGAAGCGCCCTGCGGGGGCAAATATTGCAATAGCATCGCTACGCGATGCGTGGTCTTTGGCGGCGTGACTAGGTTAGGAGTTGTGTGCAGGGCACAACGCCCGGCCCCTTCAATGGGGGCCTCCAGCCCGTAGGTGTATGGTGAATCAGAGCAAGATCGCACAAGCAGTGCTGCAAGCATTTGCCTGCTCGGACACTTCCCCCTATTGGATCTATATCACATTCTTCTTATAGGCCTATTTTCAATTCACCTTCAATCCTCTCCGAAAGCAATACTGGAAAATGACGGTAACCAACCAACACCCGACAGATGCCGAACGTTTCTTCTTCGACAACAATGGCTATCTGGTTATGGAGGACTTTCTCAACAAAGAGCAAGTCGACGGGTTATATGCCGCGTTGCAACAGGCAATCGAACGGCGGCGTTCGCCCGAATTCAAACGCGACCACCAGCCGGCGTTTGACGATCGGCTCGATACGGCGAATACTCGGGTTATGCACTTGCTGGCGGAGGATCCGCTTTTTTTACAAATGCTCGATTATGGGCCGATGATGGCCTATGTACACGGTCTGTTCAACGAGATGCCGCACCTGCATTCGACCGATGCCTTCTACGAGGTAGAGCGGGGTGATTATCACGGCCGGGGCTGGCATATTGACGGAATCCAAGATGGGTTTCGCAACCTCAAGCCGCATATCCCATTTTTGCAATTCAAGGTGGGCTATTATTTGAGCGATATGAGCGAGCCAGACCAGGGCAATCTGACCCTAGTGCCCGGCAGCCACAAGGCCTTGGTGGACCCGGATGCGCAGGCCATGCAGGATCAGACACTCTTTGACGGGGCTTTGCAGGTCTGCGGCGGTCCGGGCACGGCGGTTATCTTTCACAATGCGGTGTGGCATACCGCGGGCCCTTTTTCACGCGATGGCGGCAAACGAGTTATGCTCTATTATGGTTATGAACATCCGTGGATGCTGGCCTGTGCCGAGCAGTGGCGTTATGACAAGGCATTTTTGCGGGGCTTGAGTGAAGCGCAACGGCGTTTTTTTCACGGTTTTGTTTTTGATCCGCCCGAATACCGCTGGGGATAGAGATGAGCGAACACGAGACGACGAAGATCGGTTGGAACACGCCCGACCCCGGAGGCAGTCGCCGTCTGGGCATGGCCCTGTTTCTGGTTTCATTGGCCATGCTTTTTGGTTCGAGCGTTGTGGCTTTCGCCTATTTGCGGCTGACTAGCCCGGCTTTACAGGGGCTCGACCCCGTCGAATTGCCCTTGGGGCTTTTTGCTTCGACCGCGGTATTGATGGGGGCCGGTTTTACAATGCACAAGTCGTGGAAAAGCGCTCGCAGGGGGCATTTTTCACATTTGCGTAGGTGGGTGGGGCGGACTTGGAGCTTGAGCGCGTTGTTTGTCGCGATACAGGTGCCGTCTATGTGGCAATTGCTCGAACACCATCAAATGCTTGGGCTCAGCGAGCAAGCCGGACTTTACGGTATTACTTTTGCACTGATTCTAGTCCATGCATTGCACGTTGTCGGTGGGATGGTGCCGTTGTCGATCTTGGCGTGGAAGGCGCGGCACAACCGGATCGACAGCGAGCATTTGCTCACGGTGCGGGCTTGCGCCGCCTACTGGCATTTTCTCGAGGCCGTGTGGGTTGCGTTACTGGCCTCCTTTTTCTTTTTGGGATAAAATGAGCGAACAAAGAAAAATGGTCAATCATCTGGTTTGGCACGGTACGCCTTTGCCGAGCAGGATTAGATTGGGCAGGACCTTCTGCGCGATGTCCAGGGCTTTTTTCCCGGTCTGCGCGAAATTGAACTGATCGCCTTTTTCTCACAGAACGGTGCCCAGTACCTGGATGTTCTGCAGGGTATCGTCGACGATAAGAATACGGGCACTTTGATTTGTTTCGCTCGTATTTTTCCTCGTATTTCCCCAGGTGGTTATTCCTCGTCCACGAGCACTTCGACGCCGGTCCAATCGTCGGGTACGCCGCGGGCGACGGCTTCGGCGATGCGTTCTTGGTGGTATTGCAGTACGCGGTCTTCGGGGTCCTGCGCCAAGGCTTGGGCG
>Ga0233433_10001109_pt1 | contig 26928 bp, 26 predicted proteins | sample SI_122_August201_5_FD_179868 | JGI IMG/M metagenome (GOLD analysis project Ga0233433, IMG submission 179868) | Seawater microbial communities from Saanich Inlet, British Columbia, Canada - SI_122_August2016_100_MG | ecosystem: Environmental > Aquatic > Marine > Inlet | place: Canada: British...
ACGTTTTATTACAAGCATTAACGATTAGATTCATGAAAAAATTGCTAGTTGTCATACTAGCTTTGATAATGGTAACAGTGATGCAAAGTCATTCTTTTGCAGAAAAAAATACATTTTTTGATTCAGTAAAATTTATCCAATATTTAGATGAAAATACAGCCTTAGAAGAAGTAAGAAATGGGAATCTTGATGTATATTACTATACGATTTCACCAGATAGATTAGAAACTCACCAGGCAAGGGAAGGATTGCAAGTTTTTGATTCCACAGGAATATCATATAGCATATTACTTAATCCAGCAGAATCTGAAAAATTTAATCCATTTTCAATTAAAGAGGTAAGGTTCGCTGTGAATTATTTAGTAGATAGGAAATTAATCGTAAATGAATTGATGGGAGGGTTTGGTTCTCCAATTATCTCATACTATAGTCCATCAGTACCAGAATACCTCACAGTAATTGAACAACTAGAGTCATTTAATTTCAAATATAATCCAGGACTTGCAAATGAAATTATCAATAAAGCACTAAAAGAAAAAGGAGCTGAAAAAATTAATAATAAATGGCAAATGAATGGGGAGTCAATTACTATTACAATGTTCATCAGAAGTGATGATCCAGTTAGAAAATCAATTGGTGAAATTTTAGCAGTAGAATTGGAAAAAAGTGGATTCACAGTAAAAAAAGATTTTGGGGATCTTAACAAAGCATACATTATAGCATATGGTTCAAATCCTTCGGATTTAAAATGGAATTTATACACAGAAGCATGGGCACGATCAGATTTTGTAAAATATGATTCTACAGGATTGGCACAAATGTATTCCCCTTGGTTTTCAAACATGCCAGGATTCAATGATCCTACATATTGGAATTACAAAAATGATAAACTAGATGAATCAACTCAGTCAATATACACAGGAGATTTTCAATCATCAGAAGAAAGAACGGAATTGATTCAAGGAGCAGTGGTTGAAGGAGTCAACGAATCAGTTAGAATTTTCTTGGCAAGCAAGATCAACCAATATGTTGCAAATGAAGAGGTAAGCGGGATAGTGAATGATTTTGGTGCAGGTGTTCCAAGTAGATTTACACCAATTAATGCAAAAAGTGATAACAATGAATTTGTGGTAGGGGTAAAACAAATCTATCAAGCAGCATGGAATCCAGTAATGGGACTATCAGATAGTTATAGTAGGCATATTTGGGGAATTATTTCAGATCCTGGGACATTTAAACATCCATTCACAGGTGAGACAATCCCAGTTAGAGCAAAATGGCAAGTTGAAACTGCAGGTCCAAATGGGAAACTGGATGTACCACAAGAGGCAAAAAGTTGGAATCCAGTATTACAAAAATGGGACAACGTCTCACCAGATACTTTAGCAACAAGCAAAGTAGTTTTTGATTTTAAATTTAGTAATTGGCATAATGGTGAAAAAATGGATATGAATGATATTTTACATTCATTATATTTTACAACAGAGTGGGGAACACAAACGGATGAAAATGATAAAACTTTTGATACAGAATTTACACCAAGAGCAGCTCAGAGTATAGAGACAGTAATTGGAGTAAATCCAATTGATGAGGATACACTTGAGGTGTATGTAGATTATTGGCATTTTGATGAAGGGGCGATTGCAGATTGGGCAATATTATGGAATTCAATGCCATGGGAAATTACAGTCGCCATGGAAAAAGCAGTAATGGATGGCAAAGTTTCATTTTCAAGATCAGGAGCAACAAGCAAAAATGTAAACTGGCTATCACTAATTGTTCCAAAGGATGCAAACATTATCAGAGGTTATTTGCAAGAGTTTAAAGAAAATAATTACATTCCAGAAGCACTAAATGAAAATAATCAAAATTTAAAATATTATCAAGACAGATATGATTCTTCAATCAAATGGATTGAAAACAACAATCATGCAGTAATCAGTAATGGCCCATTTTATCTTGAATCATATGCACCAGAATCTCGAACTATCACAGTAAAGGCATTTGATGATGATTCATATCCATTTAAAATTGATAAATGGAAAGAGTTTGAAGATACAAAATTTCCAATGATTGAAAAAATAAACATGAAAAAAATTATTCAAAAAGATGAAGAATTTCAAATGGACATAGAAACAGAAAATACAGATTTCATTAGATATTTTTTGATAAACAGTAAAGGAAAGATAACATCTACAGAAACAATCAAGATAAATGAAAAAAATACAACCATCATATTATCATCTGGAGAAACTAAAGAGTTAGGCATAGGTGCAAACAATATCAAAATATTTGCAATTTCAGATTCAGTATTAAAACCAGATTTTTATGAATCAAGTTTCATAGTTACAAAAGAAAAAACAGAATTACCAATTAACAGTGTTGACGATGTAAAATTCATTGAAAAAAATGCAGATTATAAAATTTGGATCATACCAATAATGATCATTATCGGAATCGTAATTTACATAAAGAAAAGATCACATTAAACCATAATCTTTTAAAATAGATTCTATTTGTTCTTCATTTTCAAGTTTAGAATATTCATCTAAAAGATTTTGATTGAGTTCATAGAAAGTATGCCCCCATTTGAATTTGTCAAGTAATTGCAAAGCCTGTTCTTTAAAACCCAAAATAAACAATGAACCAGCCAAAGCTTCAGCTGTAGTCAATTTGTTAAGTTTAGAATAATTCACAGGGTTTCCCGCAAGTAATGGGGGAAGTTTTCGTTTAACCCCATTAAAATTTTTAGAAAATGCACTATCTACTAAATTCCAAGAGCAGTCAATTCCAACGATGGTATTGATAATAGATTTGTCTTTAGGAATTAAGGTTTTTTTGGAAAAAGGATCTAATACCATGCCCTTACTGTTTATTTTTTTTATATTTTGAGCCAGTCCAAATTTTACCATTTTAGCAGCTGTGCATTTTTTTGGATCATCCTGATAAAACATCAAAACTTGTAACTTCATATCAATAAATCATAAAAGGAATGGTATTTTGAATTTACTCTAAAGTTTTGTAAGTTACTTTATAATAAAATCTTGAGACTTGTTCATCCTTAATTACCTCAACATTCCAATCAGCATTAGGCAAAAATGCAGTAGAAGATTCAGGCAAGATACTGAATTTTTCTAACCGTACATCAGGTCCACTATACCTCACATTTAGATTCATGCCATCAACTTCAACAACATCATAAATTTGTCCAGGTTTTCGAGTAGATTCACTAACTAGACAATCATCATCAGGGCCAATAATACAAATTCCAGATAAGCTTGAAACTTTGAGATTTACTGTAGATTCATCACTTCGTGTAGGAGTAATTAAAGAACCAGTAATCACTCTAGGAGCAACAGATGTAGAATCAACAGATTTTTCTTCAGTAGATACAGAAATCATTTTTTCAGGAATTCTGTTTTGTTTCTCAACTATAACATCTAATTTTACAGGAAGTGATTTTTCTACAACTGTGAATGGAACATATTTTGTTTCAAAATTAGCATCAACTGATGCTTCGTACAATCCAATTGCAGATTCGTTATCAGGAATTTCAAATTGATACACAAATGAGCCAGAAGGTCCAGGTTGAATAGCAGTTATGGGCCCAGCATTGGTGCCGCAAATAAAAGAACCACAGTTAATCTCAACACTATCTTTTTTGATTATACTTACATCGTATGCTTCAAGATAAATCAATTTGTTTGGTTTTCCACTAATCACCACCGTATCGCCAGGATTATACTCAGACTTGTCAGCAACTACTAAAAGAGACACAGGATCATCAATACCAAAAATAAAGTCATTAGCTACACTAAAAGTTGATTCAGAATAAATGCCATCATAAACTACTCTAACGTTGTATAGTCCTTCACTAAAAATAGTGGCAGGTAATTCAAAAATACTTGAAAATGTACCGCCTTGTGTTGGATAAACAAAGGCTTCATGAATTTGTTTGAATGGGAAAGTGCCATCAACTATTTTGATCCAAACTCTTTCAGGAACTACAAGACCTTCATCACCTTGTTCACGTAGAATTAGATTTCCTACAACTTTGAGTTCATCTCCTGCTTTGTACAAAGATTTTTCAGTTGTGACAAAAAGTGGTGTTGTAGAAATAGAATCATTTTCAGGATCTAATGAAACTTTAAAGAATAAATCTTCACTATAAGTAGAAGAGGATATTTGTATTTTATAAATACCTAAATTAGATTTTGTTACACTCCGGCCATCATCTATTTTGAGATTTTGATATGATTCAGAAATAGGTGTAATCCATGACCAAGAGAAACGTTGATTGTCAATAGCAGCGCCAGCAGTAATCACAGTTCCATCAGGTTTTGTTAATGAGATATCAACTGCACGATCACTAGTGACAAGAAGCCCATTAAGGGATACTTTTTCATTAAAACCATAGATTTCTTTATCTATAGAAACAAAAGTTCCTTCTTTCAAATCATCATGAATTTCAAATGAAGTTGTTGCTAAAAGATCTTGATATTGTGCTTCAATAGTGTAAGATCCTTCAGAAAATATTAGACGATTCAAATCAGTGTTGATAGTAAATGTTCCACCCACCTCAGGGATTGCAGTAAAATCATACCCTATAGAAACACCACTTGTAGATAACCTACCAGCATCAGCAGATCCAATTATTTCAAGTGGACGACCATCAGATGTAGAGATATTTATTTTTACAACAGGTGTTTCAAAACTTGTACGAGTGACAGGATCCAATATCCGACCTGTTATGATTACATTGTTATTAGAACTAAAATCATATGAAGGTTGGTCAGTAGTTATAACCAAAGGTTCAGTATTCAAAACATAAGTTTCAGGATTTTGTACAACTTTGATAATTTTTGTTACGGACCCCACATCTTTGTTGATGTTGATTAAATAATCACCCAATCTAGAATCACTAAGTGGAATAGTAAAAGAATAAGAAAATTTACTATCACCGTCAGGTCGTACAGCATCTAGAATTTTTAAAACAGAACCACCGCCAGCCTGCTCATCAACACCTAATGAGAGACTCTTTGTTTGTAATATTTCTAAATCAAGTGAATCCACCCAATGATCATTTAACCTTCCAGTAATGTTAACAGTATCTCCAAGACCATAGAATTCCTTATCAGTCCAAAGTGAAATTGGAACTGATTCTTTAATGTCACCTATAACTTCAAAAGATACAGTAGTTGATTTATCAAAATAATCTGCAACAATGTCATAAGTTCCAAGTGGTGGATCTATAGTTGTAATAAACAGACTTGTTTTAAATTCACCATTAGTTGGAAATAAATTTCCATTAGATATCATTACACCTTGAGGATCAGTTACAGTAAATGTCAACCCTTGGAACGGGATAATTTCAGTAGCAAACCCAGTAATAGAAACAGTTTGTCCCGGAAGATATTGGGATTGATCAGTAACAACACCAAATGAGCCATCTATTTTTTCTTCTTGTTCAATTATTTCATAGCCTACAGAAAAACTAGTGTTAGCAGTTGCACCAGCATAATTTACAGATACATCATAAATACCAGCATTAATTCCAAGTACTTGTTGTAAACTTAGAGTTGCATCATAATTCAAATTCAAGTCAGGATAAAGCGTCAATGTTCTATCAAAATTAGGGCCAGAGATAGAAACCATAATTGGTTCAGGTTGAAAAAAAGGCTTTACAATAAAGACTTCTTCAGAAACATGTCCTTGGATAACAGCATATTGTCCAAACAAGTATGAAGATTTTTCAGATACAGCAGTTACAGTTACAGCTTCTGAATTAACAATTTCTACAAGTTTACCGTTTGTGGAACCAGTAGTAGATGAAACAAATTTCCAATCACTAATAGAGTTATTCAGATTATATCCATCATAGAGTCTTTGCCAAGATGAAAAATTATTTTCCAAATCAGAAAGCAGTGGAGTTTTATCAACAATAACTCCAGTGTCATCTCTTAGTTCAACTGATTCATTAGAATCAGTAAACCATATAGTAGTATAAGAAAATTTTGAAAATTCACCAGGCAAAATCATAGTTCCAGAAGGAAGAGTAAGTGTTTTTTTTAAAACCGTAGTAGATGCGATTTCCCAACCACTCAAATCAATTGTGATATCAGTAGGATTGTAAATCTCCACCCATTCAGAAATAGATTTAGAATCATCGCCAGTAGGATTAATGTCCAATTCATTAATTACAACATGGTCAGCAGTTTGAGCATACACTGGTACAATTAATCCAACAAGAAGAAGTACAGAGAATACTAGAAAGATATTTTGAATCATGATTGTTTCCTAAATATTTCAGATAAAAGACTCATTTTAGAATGAAATTGAGGAAAAGTTGAGCTAGTTGTTAAAGTTGACCTAGAAAATTGACCATCATCATAGAATTTCACAAATATTTTACGGTTTTTTGGTATTTAGCACACACGTAGGAATCATTCTTGTGTGTCATCACAGTTTGGGCATTTTTTATCAAATACTTTGGAACCACACTCCATACAGATTCCCTCGCCCACATCTTGTGTAATTGATTGTCTTCTTTTTCCAACGTAAACTTTGATTCCAAAATACATCAAAATTACAACAATTGCAGCATATACAGGAGTCATAAATGGAATTAAACCAATCATGAAAAGTATCAAACCTACAATTAGTAATATATCACGTCTCTCAAATTTCAATAAATTCAGAACCTGTAAGAATTCATAAAAACATGCCGGAGCTCAGACTCAATTAGTTTACTTCATATCTAAAGTCATTACTCTAACTCTTCCTCATCGCTCGGCAACAATACCAAGCGCTGATTTGTTAATAGTTTAGTGGTGGGATTGGGGAAATTTGAATTCCCGACCTCTGCGTCCCAAACGCAGAATCATACCAAGCTAGACCACAATCCCAGTTAAACACAAAAATCGCCCAATTTAAGCTTCACAGATATCCAAGTATTACGCATAAAATTACAATATTGAGCAAGATAATCTATAATGATTCCAAGATTTTAATCAAATGTGTGACATCAACAGGTTTTCGAATACAAGAATGAACCCCCTTAGAAATCAATTCAGCAATAGATTCATCAAGAATTGTAGATGCTGTAAATAAGATGATTTTATTATCTTTTAAAATATCATCAGCAATTAATGCATCAACTACATCTACACCAGTAAATTCAGGCATTGTCAAATCTAACAATACTGCATCATAGGAATTATTTTTTATCATCTCCAATCCAGTTTTACCATTATTAGATGATGAAAATTCATGGTCGTAACTAATAACCACCTCTTTTAACAATTCTAAAATATCAGAATTATCATCAATTGCTAAAACTTTCATTTGATGATATCAAAAAATAAAATAGATTAGAATCTTTTCTTTTAACAAAATCAATTTCACAGATAATCATTTTAAAGGCCAATCAAAAGATCAAACATATGCAGACTGAAGAATATCTCAAGGCAGGAAAGATTGCCTCAGAAGTAAGAGAGATGGTCAGAGTAAAAGACTGGATTGGAAAAACAGTCTATGAGATTTGTGAAGAGGTAGAGGGAGAAATTAAAAAAAGAGGAGCAAAATGTGCTTTTCCAGTAAATGCAAGTATTAATGAAATTGCAGCTCATTATACTGCTGAACCAAACGACCCAATCACCATCAAAGACACAGACTTGGTAAAAATTGATCTTGGTGCTCAAATTAACGGATACATTGCAGATACTGCAGTTACAGTTTGTTATGATGCTCAGTTTGATGGACTAGTTGAAGCAGCAGAAGAAGCATTGTCAAATGCAATGTCAATGGTAAAAACAGGAGTAAAGGCAAGTGACATTGGACGAACCATTGAAACTACCATCAAACAAAGAGGATACAAACCAATTGCAAATCTTAGTGGGCATTCATTAGATCAATATACAATTCATGCAGGAAGATCCATCCCAAATATTTGGTCAATTGGAGGATTTTCACTTTCAGATAGTTCAGCGTATGCATGTGAACCATTTGTCACAACAGAGCAAGGAGGAGGATTTGTTAGAAATGGACAGATAAAAAATATCTTTGCAATAAACTCACGTAAAAAAACAAAAGATGAACAAGCAGACAAATTATTGGATTTCATTTGGGAGAATTTTAACATGCTACCATTTGCATTAAGATGGATCACAAAAGAATGGGAAGAAAAAGAAGCACGTAGATTATTAGGAATTTTAGTAAAGAAAAAAGCAGTACAAGCTTATCCTGTATTAATTGAAGTAAACGAACAAAGAGTCGCACAAGCAGAGCACACGTTTATTCCAAATGACAATGGGGCAACAGTTACAACAAGTGCAGAATAAAAAAATAGATCAAATTGAGTGAAGAAATAAGACCATGTCCAAAATGTAAAGGAATTATGTTCAAAGAACAAGGAGAAGAAACAACATGGTTTTGTCCCACGTGTAATGTAAAATTTAGAACAAAATGAATCTAAAATTATTGTTCTAGTGTTTCACCAAATATTTTTTCAATCATAGTTGGTTCACCACAGGAATTACATTTGGATGATTCAGAAAATAAAACATCACCCTCAATAAATTTTCTTTTTTTCAACATACTACATTTTGGGCACTTTTCAACAGTATATGCAAGCGTGGTTTTCTTCTTTGAGAACATTATTGAGGTATCCCAGCAGTATTACCAACACCAATAATCATAACAGATTGTCCTTGTTTGGTATTTTCTTGAAGCATTTCATAAACTTGAGCAGATACATCATCTGCAGTATCAGCAATTTCTTTTGTCATCAGAGTAATTGCTTCACTAACTGATTGTTTAACCACAATAGAAAAGATAGGAATTTTTTTACTAGTTGCAATTGCTTCAATGCTAAATCGTTCAGTTCCAATTCCACCAATTGCAGCCCCAAATCCACGTGCAATAGATGCAGAATCCTCACCTTCCATTTTTAATGCAGCATCAATCATAATTATTGCATCAATTTTAGAATCAGAAGTGATTACATCTAATGCATCAGCAGGTCTTCCTACAGTTGACCCTGGACCTTCAGCCTTTAAAAGAAACAAGGTTCTATCTTCAAAGTCAGTTTTTGCAAGGACTGTTTGAAATGATACAATTTCTTTTGTACATTTCAACATCATTTTTCCAACAACCATAGGACCAATACCATCACCCACAGGTTGACCTGACTTGAATGCAGGAATTGCATCTTTCATTGCTACTGCTTGTTCCATGATAAAAGGTAAAATCATCTGTAAAGGTAATATCAAAGGATAATTGTTTTGTTTTTTTGCAGTCAAAAACATATGATTGATTATTTTGTAAATCATTTGTAGTGAGGATGCAATCTCAAGTAAAGTTTGTACTTTGGTTAATTCAAAATCACTAATTTGGGGAGAAAGGGACTTTAGATGTTCTCGAGTATAATCCTCTCGTGCCCTAACAGTGTGTTGAACTTTGTCAACGATGCCGTTAGGATCCATATCAACAGGCATAATTGTAAAATAATCTAAAAATTGATCAATTTTTTTCACAGGATCAACATCAAGTTTCATATTTTTTTTAAGATAATCAATTAGTTCAGTTCTAGATTCTTCTCTAAAACTATCTAGTTTCTTGATACCTTTTTTGAGTTCACTTGAAGTGACGTATAATTGAATTCGCTGACCATAAAATACAAAGAGAATAATCGGTAAAATCCAAACTAACATCATTAAAGGATTAGTGTCATCTTTCATTCCAAATAATTGATCAAAATCTAGATTTGTAAAATCCATCAAACACAATAAAAAATAGTTCTAAATTAAACCATTCGTCCAAAGTGAACAAAACAATAATTTTTGAAATATGTCTATTTGATAGGACTGCCCAAAGGCACATCCTCAGTTACAGTTAACCAAAATGGTTTATCATCAACATCTGCTGCCAACAACATTGCATTTGATTCCACTCCTGCCATTTTTTTTGGCTTTAAATTTGCAATTACAATTACAGTTTTTCCAATAATATCCCCAGGTTGAAAATATTGTGCACCTCCAATTATGACATCACGTTGATCATCAGAACCCAAATCAATTCTGCCTTTAATGATTCTAGACTTACCTTCAATTGGTTCAGTTGCAATAATTTTTGCAACTCTGATATCCAATTTTGCAAAATCATCATAAGTTACATTAGACATGACAAGCTTCAATTGTTCCAGTTAAAATGAATTTCGTTTACTGTAAATCTTTTTTAGTAATTCCACTAGTCTCAATTTCATATTTTAAAGCTGCAGGAAGTTCCACATACTTTTTGTTTGCAAGTAGAACAATTTGATCTTCAGGAACATCAACTTTTTTTAATAATTTTCCACGCTGATGGGCATATGCATTTTTCCAAAAACCAGAAGCATCAAAAGTTTCAATCTTGGGCATATTTTTTGTGTATAGAGTCTTCTTTTAAATTTTAATTGACTGTGACGGAAGAATGGCAGATGCCATTAGAACCGGAGTTAATGTTCTGGATTTTAGGCATGTACCCATCACAGTCTATCTTTTTTCCAATAGGAATCTAATATATTTTAATGCAGAATGAAAACATCATAGAATATGGCCACAATTGAAGTTACAGTGGAGATTAATGCCACAGATGATAAAGTTTGGGAAATTATTTCAGATATAGATAATGAACCAAAATTTTGGAAGGGGACAAAAAATGTTAAAAATCTATCAAAAAATGGCAATGTAATCCACAGAGAAGTAACAATAGCATTTAGAGATCAAAAATGTCTTCAAGAAGTTACACTAGAACCAAAAAGAAAGATAGATGCCAAATTCACAAAAGGTATCATTAATGGAAGCAAAACAATGACAATTAGTACAAAAGAGAACAAAACAATACTTGTTACCTCTTGGGACATGAAATTAACAGGAATAATGGGAATGTTTACAGGTGTGATAAAAAATCACATCAAAAGTGGTACAGAACAAGCTATGCAAAGTATCAAAGAAGAAGCAGAGAGATAATTAATGGAATTAATTTTTGATATTTTCAATTATTCTATAACTGCAATTTTAATTGGGATTACCGGAGCATGGGCATTTCTTATCAAATCAATGACAGACTCATTTAGATTTACACCACATCTAGATAAATTTGAAAACAAATCAAAAACAACTCCAAAAGTATCAATAATACTTCCTGCAAGAAATGAAGAGGAATTCATCAGTAAATGTTTAGATTCATTAATTGAACAAGATTATCCAAATTATGAAATCATAGTAATTAATGATTCATCAGATGACAGTACAGGTAAAATAATTTCAGAATATGCAAAAAAAAATTCAAAAATTATTCCAGTTACAGCTAAACCAAAACCAGAAGGATGGATGGGGAAAAATTGGGCATGTATGGAAGGATACAGCAAGACAACAGGAGAATTGTTATTATTTACAGATGCAGATACAACTCACTCTAAAAATGTAATATCGCTTGCCGCATCACACTTGATATCATTTAATTTAGATGCACTATCTGCAATTCCAAAAATGACAACATTTGATTTTTGGACAAAAATCACATTGCCGATGATTTCAACATTTTTGCACACAAGGTTTTCTGCATTAAATGTCAATAATCCATCAAAGAAAACAGGATATTTTTTTGGTAGTTTTTTTATCATCAAAAAAGAGACTTACAAAAATGTAGGAATGCATGAAGGAGTCAAAGGCGAGATTATCGAAGATGGTGCATTAGGTAAAAAAGTAAAAGAATCAGGATACAAAATGAAAATGGTTAGAGGAGAGCACCTAATTGATGCTGTTTGGGCACGAGACAAGGGTACTTTGTGGAATGCTCTAAAAAGATTAATGATTCCACTATACCTTCAAAATGGAAAAATCGCAATTGGAATTTTCTTTGCAGTATTATTTTTGTTATTTGTGCCATTTCCAGTACTTGCCTCATCAGTATTGTTACCATCAGAGACAATGTCCTCAAAGATTCTTTGTGTATCTGCAGCAATATCTTCAATTCTAATTTACATTGGAGCAATCATCGAAGTAAAAGTAGGGTTAGGACTAAGAGGAATATATGCAGTTTTTGCACCATTAGGAAGCTTAGTAGTTATTCTAGGATTTCTAAGTGGGTTAATTCAAGCAAAGGAGTCAGCATCAATCACATGGAGAGGCAGAAGTTATTCCATGAAAGATCATACTCAAAACTCAATTAATGTATAGGAATCCTTTTAGATAGAAAATAAGGAATAAAAAATCTCATGGATAAATCAGGAATGCTTGTAGGCGGAACTATTGGAGCAATAATGGTAATTGCAATTTTTTCAGTTGTGTTTGTTTTCCCACCAGAATCATTAAAACCAGGAGTCAGTGTCAAAGACAGTTATGCAGAAGCAATTGAAGAAATACCATCAATATATTCTAAAAATTTATCACTAGTCGAAATTTTTGAAAAAGCAGAACCAGGAGTAGTAAGAGTCAATGTTCAAAAAACAGAAGATAACGGGGGAGGCATAGGTTCAGGTTTTGTTTTTGATAAAAAAGGGCACATCATTACAAATGCTCACGTCATCAAAGATGCAACAAAAGTAGTTGTTACATTTCTTGATGGAAGATCATATAATGCAGAAATAATTGGAATTGATGAATATACAGACATTGCAGTAATCAAAGTTAATGCAGATTTAGCATCACTAGAACCGGTTTCATTAGGAGATTCATCCAATCTCAAAGTAGGAGAACCAATAGCTGCAATAGGTAATCCGTTTGGATTGTCAGGATCAATGACATCAGGAATTGTTAGTCAAGTAGGTAGATTGCTTCCAACTGACAATCAATACTCGATTCCAGATGTAATCCAAACGGATGCAGCAATAAATCCAGGTAACTCTGGTGGACCATTACTAAACATGATGGGAGGTGTTATTGGAATCAATACAGCAATTCAATCAACAACAGGATCAAATACAGGGGTAGGATTTGCAATTCCATCACAAACAGTTGCCAAAATTGTTCCAACTTTAATTGAAGAAGGAGAATACAAGCATCCTTGGATTGGGATTTCAGGGCGAGACATTGATCCAGATATGGCCAAAGTCATGGAACTAAAAGATGCCGTAGGATTTTTGGTAATTACAGTCATAGAAGATAGTCCAGCATCAAAAGCAGGTCTGATTGGGTCTGAAAAAACAGTATCAGTTGAAGGAGTAGACTATGTAGTTGGAGGAGACATAATTTTGGCAGTAGATGGAATAGATGTAAGAAAAATTGATGATATTTTGATACATCTTCAAAGAGCAAAAGCGATAGGAGATGAAATGGTTTTGGAGGTTTTAAGAGACAATAGAACAACAAACATTACAATTATTCTCCAAGAAAGACCAAATGCAAATTAAAGAAATACAAGCATAAATACTCCAACTCAAGAATTCTTTCTATTGAACAGCCTTGTCTTAAACTCTGAGAGTTTAAACAATGTTTTAGAAAATAAAACAATATCTCGACAAAACATAATTGAAATTTATCAACATGCAGTTAAAGATCCAAGAGATCTTTATTCAGTGGCACAAAATTTGAGAGTTAAATTCAAAAAAGATACAGTCACATTTTCAAAAAAAGCATTTTTCAACATAGTTAATCTCTGCAAAGACACCTGTTCATACTGTACATACAAAGCAGAGCCAGGAGAGAAAAAACTTTCGTTAATGTCTAAACAACAAATAACAGAATTATTACAACTCGCAAAAAAATACAAATGTGTTGAAGCACTTTTTGTCACAGGAGAACAACCAGAACAAAAATATCCAGAAGCTAGATCATGGCTTAAAGAAAATGGATTTACTTCAACTGTAGAATATCTTATCCATGCATCAGAGCAAGCATTAGAGTTAGGATTATTTCCACATACAAATGCAGGGAATCTTAATTTTGAAGAGATGAAGGAATTGCAAAAAACAAATGTGTCTATGGGAATTATGCTTGAAAATATCAGTGAGCGATTAACAGAAAGAGGGATGCCCCACTATTTGGCAGCAAGCAAAAGACCAAAAACAAGATTAGAGATTTTAGAGAATTCAGGTAAATTAAAAATCCCAATGACCACAGGGATTCTTGTTGGTATCGGAGAAACAATTGAAGAGATAATTGATTCAATATTAGCAATAAAGCAATTACATCAAAAATATGGAAATATTCAAGAAGTGATTTTACAAAATTTCCAACCAAAACAAGATACAGTTATGAAAAATACCCCTTCAGCTGATGAAAATTATTTCAAAGTGGTTGTAGCATTATCAAGGATAATCATGCCAGAGATGAACATACAGATTCCGCCAAATCTGTCTCCCAAATCCTATCAAAGTTTCTTATCAGTTGGGATAAATGACTGGGGAGGAATATCTCCATTAACTCCAGATTTTGTCAATCCGGAGTTTTCATGGCCAGAGATTAACAAAGTAGAAGAGTATTCCAAAAAAGCAGGATTTAATTTAAAATGTAGATTTCCAGTGTATCCAGAATTTTTTTCATTTATTAGTAAAGAGTTAAGAAACAAGATGGCAGCAATAGAAAATGAGGAAGGATTCGTAAAGGAGGATTATTGGAAATGACAATCAACATAGATGCATTATTCAAAAATTCAGATCCAATCATAGCAGATATTCTAAACAACACATTATCAGATAAAGAAATTTCAGTAAAAGAAGGGATTGAACTATACAATGTTGGTGACGTAGACTTTCATCTTGTAGGTCTAGTTGCAAATGAAATTAGAAGGAAAAGGGTAGGAGATATTGTTTCATATGTAGTTAACAGAAATATCAATTTCACAAATGTATGCATCAAACAATGTGGTTTTTGTGCATTTAGTAGAGATTTTAGAGAAGAGGAAGGGTATTTTCTTCCAACTGAAGAAATTGTAAGAAGGGCAAAAGAAGCATACCAAGTCGGAGCAACTGAAGTATGCATTCAAGCAGGACTTCCACCAGACATGGAAGGGGATGTGTATGAAAATATTTGTAGAGAAATTAAAAAAGAAATTCCAGATATCCATATTCATGGATTTTCCCCTGAAGAAATTCTTTATGGTGCAGCAAGATCTGAAACAACAATTGAAGAATTTCTAAAAAGAATGAAGGAGGCAGGAGTGGGAACACTTCCAGGAACATCAGCAGAAATTCTTGATCAGGAATTAAGAGACAAAATATCACCAGGAAGAATTAGTGTGGAAAATTGGGAAAAAGTCATCAAAACTGCGCATAAAATGGGCATCAACACTACATCAACTATGATGTTTGGACATTTGGAAACCATTGAAGATAGGGTAAAACATATTGTAAAATTAAGAGATATTCAAAAAGAAACAGGAGGATTTACAGAATTTGTTCCATTAGATTTTGTTCATTCAGAAGCTCCAATGTACAAACATCAATTACATGAAGGCATTAAACAGGGGGGCAGTGGAAATGATGTTTTACTTACACATGCAATTTCAAGAATAATGTTGAATAATTCTATAGACAATCTACAAATGTCGTGGGTAAAAGAAGGGCAAAAAATGTCGCAGTTATTACTAATGTGGGGAGCAAATGATTTTGGCGGTACTTTGATCAACGAAAGTATTTCAACATCAGCAGGTTCAGAATATGGTCAGTTGTTAAAGCCTAAAGAAATTAGAAGAATGGTAAGAGAAATTAAAAGAATCCCAGCTGAAAGAGATACACATTACAACATTCTAAAAAAGTTTGAAAATGAAAATGAAGCAGAAGATGAATTAGATAAAATCTCAAACGCATCACAGTTTGGTTCTTATGTGGAATTGGTAAAAATCAATAAATTCAATTATAAAAATCCTAAAAGGCAATAATTGTCTATTTTAGAAAAAGCATTATCTCATTCAAAAAAAATAGGTATTGATGAATGTGAAATTGTTACTGTGGAAAAAAAGACCACAACAGTTAGGATAACAGATTCAGAAATTGTAGAAATCAAACAAAATTTTGATAAAACGTATGGAATTAGGATAATTCATCAAAAAAAAATAGTATCAGTTCAAACAACAGATAACCAAAATATTGAGAAAACCATAGACAGTATTTTTGAAACAATTTCAAATTTTAAGCCAAGAGAATTTTGGATGGGATTACCATACAAGACATCAGCAAGAAAAATAGAAGGAACATTTGATGAAAGATTAGAGGGGATATCAGGCAAAAATTCAACGGATATCGCTCAAAGTATGATAAATTCAGCAGATAACGAGAAAGTAAACACGATTACAGGATCATTGAATATAGTTTCAGAAGATTTTCAATTAAGAAACTCTCAAGGATTAGAATTTAATGATAAAGCAACATATGTTTCAGGCATAATCAATGCAGAATCAGAACAAGGAAACATTCCAGTTTCAGGTATAGGTCATGCAAGTGGAAGAACATTATCTAATTTCTCTAAAGAACAGATAGGTGAAGATGCAAAGACAATGTGTATAGAATCAATAAACCCACAAAAAATTGAATCAGATACATATCCCATAATTTTTGAACCATATTCAGTAGGGGAATTACTAGCATTTGTTGTTGCATCTAATTTTAATTTTAAAACATTTACAGAGAAAAAAAGCTGTTTTTCAAACAAGTTAAAAGAAGAGATAGGAACCAAGGAATTTAATTTAATAGATGATCCTTATGCTCCAGAAGGAATTGGTACAAAATCCATAGATGACGAAGGAGTAGAAACTCAAAAAAAATATCTTGTGGAAAAAGGGATTTTTAAAAATACTTTTTCAAATCTCTTTGATAGTTACAAAGAAGGGCAACAGTCAACAGGTAACGCATCAAGACCAGGTTCACCTATGGGTAGAAGTTCAGAGCCAATTCCATTTTCATCACCACACAATCTCAAAATAGATTCAGGAGACATATCTCAAGAAGATATGATCAAAGATACAAAACGAGGATTACTAGTAGGAAGATTATGGTACACATATGCAGTAAATCCAATCAAAGGAGATTTTTCATGTACTGCAAGAAGCGGGATACGAATTATCGAAAATGGTGAGATAAAAAATCCAGGAAGATCAGTAAGAATAATTCACAATTTCCCAAAGATGTTAAAAAATATCTCAGAGATTGGAAACAATCAAAGAAATGTCATTCAATGGGCATCATTGCCATCAATAACACCATCAATCAAAGTTGAAAACATTGCAGTAAATTCAATGTAAATGTGAGATGTAGGCACGAATTATTTGAAAAAGGTGACTGCCAAATACACCACATACCCAATTGAAAGACAAATTCCCATAACCCTATTGATAATACCAGTTTTTAATGCAATCAACAACGAAAGGCTAAATAAAATCATTATCGCATAATCAACATAAACATCAGATGAAATCATTACACCACCAAGAGTTGCACCAACACCCATAATCATCAAAATATTGTAGATATTGCTTCCAATGATATTACCAACTCCAATATCAGTATGACCTTTTCTAATTGCAATTATAGATGTAATTAATTCAGGAAGAGAGGTACCAATTGCAATAACAGTTAATCCTATTATTTTTTCAGACAATCCAAACTCTTTTGCCAAAATTACAGCATTATCAACAGTAAGATGTGCACCAATTGCCAAAAGACCAACACCCAATCCAATTAACCCAAAAGATTTCAGATAAACATTTGATTTACTTTGTTCAGTTTTTTCTGGATTTTCTTTTCTTTGTTTCATTGCATCTCTGAAGGTATAAACTGCAAAGATACCCAAACCTCCAAGTAAGAGTAATCCATCATATTGGGATAATTCACCATCAATTGAAATTAAAACAAGTAAAACAGAAACACCCAACATTATCGGGATTTCTTTTTTCAAAACAGATTTTCGTACTGCAAGTGGAACAATAATTGCTGCAATACCAATAACCATTCCAACATTTGCAATGTTACTTCCAATAATATTACCCAAAATTATTGCACTGTGTTCTCCAGCTGCTGCAACACTTGCTGCAAGTTCAGGAGTTGAAGTACCATACGCTACAATTGTCATACCAATCACAAGATTACTTATTCGAAATTTTTTTGCAATAATAACACCGCCACTAACTAACCAATTTCCACCAAAACACAACATCGCTAATCCAACAACAGTTAGAACTGCGCTTACTGCAATTTCCATAATGGACTTTGAGATTTTGGTCGTTTAAAGGGGATGATTTGTCATAATTTTACAATTATAACAATTCAATTCAAGCCAATGCAGCACATAGTATTTAGAACAAAAAGTAGTAGTTTAGGCTAGAAAATCACAATAATCACAAAATTCAGGTGTAAAAAAACCAGCTAGAAAGAGAAACAAAGCTCAAGTCAAAGACTAATAAAGTAATGTACCGTACTATACAGTATGAGAGCAAGACTAACATATGTACCACTAGAAGTAGCAGATCAATTCGGAGATTTTATTATAAAACGAGATGAGCAAGTTCTAGACGCAGTAAAAGCAAGAACAAAAGATTACAGCACACTATCCCTGTTGAAGTTATTGTATCAGCTGAGAGGAAATTCTATGACATTTTCAATGCTGTATTCAAAATCAAAAATAAGAATGAAAAGATCGTTTCTAAATTATTTACACTTGTGTGTAGATTACAACTTCATTACAAAACAACCATCAGGATCAAATATGATCTATTCAATTACAGACAAAGGACAAACAATGCTAAAGTTGTTCATGCAGAAAGGTAATTAGATAGAATAAATCGATGTAAACTGTGTCAGGTAGTTTTCCAGAAGCAGAGATATTTGAGTTTAAAAAAACGGAATTAAAAAATCCAATAATTTTTGCAGGATTTGTTGGTGCAGGTTTAGTGGGCCCAGTAGCAATTAATCATATCATAGAAGAATTAGAAATGAAGGAAATAGGAGTAATGAGATCAAAATATCTTCCACCATCAACTGTTTTCATGAGAGGAAGATTACGTCATCCGTTTAGATTCTATGCAAACAAAGAAGGAACAGTTTGTGCAATAATTTGTGAAATAACATTAAGAATGGAAGGACTGTACTCGCTAGTGGCATCAATTTTAGATTGGGCAGAACAAAAAGGATCAAAAGAAATTGTGATTTTAGATGGAGTAGCAGGAATAGAACATGACGACAAAGCATACTGTGCAGCAGAAGAAGATTTGGTAAGAACGATGGCAGACAAAGACATCAGTATGATTCCACAAGGATTCATCACAGGGATTCCAGGCGGATTACTAAATGAGTGCCTAGTAAGAGAGATTCAAGGATTGACATTATTGGCAAAAGCAAACAAAATTGCACCAGATTCTATAGCAGCAGCCACAGTAATTGAGGCAGTAAACAGATTCTACGATATGAATATTGACACATCAGGACTCAAGGCAGACAAAGATAGAATAAGTTCAGAGTTCAGCGAATTGTCTCAAAAATATGTAGAACACAGAGAAGCAACATCTGGAATGTATATGTGATCGAAACGCTAGGCAAATTCTTTTATTCATATCAAGAGGGCAACAAACTATGGCTCTAACCTACAAAAAAGCAGGTGTAGATATTTCTCAAATTAAACAAAGTCAAATGGCAATTGGTAAACTAATTGCATCAACTCACAAGTTACAGAAAAAAGCAAAGATAGCCCACGGGTTTGGACATTATGCAGGAATTGTAGAAATTCCAGGTGGAAAATTATTAGCCACACATACAGACGGCGTTGGAACCAAAGTAGTAATTGCAAACATGATGAAAAAATACAACACAATAGGGATTGATTGTGTTGCAATGAACGTTAATGACATAATTTGTATCGGTGCAACACCAGTTTCATTTGTTGATTATATTGCTGCAAACAAAAATGATGTAACAAAATTCAAAAAAATTGTTGAAGGACTAGTAACAGGTGCAAAGAAATCAGCAATGCCAATTGTTGGTGGAGAAACTGCAATTATGCCAGATGTAATTGAAGGTAAAGGATTTGCATTTGACTTGGCAGGAATGGTTGTAGGATTAGTTGAGAAAAAAGATTTGGTATTAGGAAATAAAATAAAATCAGGCGACGTAATTATTGGTGCAAACAGTACAGGATTTCATTCAAACGGATACTCTCTTGCAAGAAAAGCAATATTCAAAAAATATTCAGTTAAAGACAAAGTCAAAGGAGTCGGTACAATTGGGGATGCAATGTTAAAACCAACTGAAATCTATACAAATCCAGTTTTAGAAATGATTCAAAAATGCAAAATAAACGGTCTTGCACACATTACAGGTGGAGCATTTACAAAATTATTACGCCTAAAAAAAATAGGATATCAGATAGATTCACTACCAAAAATACCTCCAATCATGGGATTAGTGGAAGAGCAAGGAGTAAAACCAGAAGAGATGTACAAGACATTCAACATGGGTGTAGGGTTTTGTGTAATCGCACCAAAAACTCAGGCAACAAAAATAAAATCAATATTCAAAAAACACAAAATTGCAAGTCAAGAGATCGGTCAAGTGGTTTCTAAGAAAGGAGTTTTTGTAAACTCTAAAAAAATTGCTTGATCTAAAAGAAATTTTCAACTCAGCATTACCTTATATGACATATTTCTTTAATTTTATCAGAGAAAAATGAGTGAAGCCCATTTTATTGAAACAATTATCGGGGTAGGAATACTTCTTTTTGCAGCAAAATTAATGGCAGAACTTTTCTTGAGATTAAAACTTCCAATTGTGTTAGGTGAGCTTTTAGCAGGAATGATTGTAGGTCCATTTGCATTAGGAGGATTTATCGCAGTTGATGGAAAGCAATTACTCCAGATAAATGATGAAATCAAAATACTAGGAGAAATGGGGGCAATTGTAATTTTGTTTATGGCAGGACTTGAAATGACTCCAAAAGAATTTCTTAAAGGAGGAAAAGCGTCGTTTACTGTAGGAACATTAGGAGTAGTGATACCATTCTTTGCAGGTCTTGCAGTTTTTCAAATGTTTGGATTTGATGCACTAGAATCAATGCTCATTGCAACAGCATTAACTGCAACAAGTATTGCAATTTCAATTCAAGTGTTAAGTGAATTTGGGAAAATTAAAACTCCAGAAGCTAGACTAATCATTGGTGCAGCAGTTGTAGATGATATTTTAGCAATTGCCGTGCTATCAGTAGTATCATCAATTGCAGGGTCAGATGGAGGAGTAGACAATATCGACATCACTGAAATTACAATCACAATTTTGAAAGTGTTAGGATTCTTTGCAATAATGCTTATTGTGGCAGTAGTTGTGATACCAAAAATAATTACACCGAGACTATGGAAGGCAAAAGGAAGTGTTGAAGGAATAGCAACGGCGTCGTTTTTTGGTGCGGCAGCACTTGCAGGGTCTATAGGGCTATCACCGATTGTAGGGGCATTTGCAGTTGGAATGGCATTATCAACTACCAAAGTTTTTGAGAAAATAGAAAATTACATAGGAAAAATAGGATTGATTTTTGCACCGTTATTCTTTGCAATTATTGGAGCACAGGTAGACCTACGAGCAGTGAATTTAGAAATTCTTATGTTAAGTGGAATTATAATCATAGTGGCAATTGTAACGAAACTATTTGGTTGTGGATTACCAGCAATGTTCTTTTTGAAAAGTAAAGCACAAGGAATGCGAGTTGGAATTGGAATGATTTCAAGAGGAGAAGTTGGATTAATCGTTGCAGGGGTTGGAGTAACAGCAGGAATTTTAACATCAGAAGTGTATTCTACAATTGTAATTATGGTCGCAGTTACAACTATCATAACACCAATCTGGTTAAAAATGGAATACAGAAAAGAACAGAAAAATGAAGATGGCACTACAGGGCAAAGTATAGAAAAGAAACCAGAATAAAGTCTTAAATTATACAGAAAAAGCAACAGGTCAACATGTCAGTAGATGCCAGTAATGACACATTTAGAAAAAATATGTTAGATGAAATTAAAAGAATTCAAAATGAGTTAATCGAATTAAAAAATATCAAGAAAAATATTACAAAATCCAAAAGAAAGACTGTGTCCAAAAAGAAAGTAGTAAAGAGAAAACCAGCTAGAAAGAGTGCAGCAAAAAAGAAAGTAGTAAAGAGAAAACCAGCTAGAAGTAGCAAATCCAAAAGAAAGGTACGAAGGTAGGCTCAATTCAAGCCAAATTGTTTAACGAATTTATGTCTAAATTAGTATGAATACACATGATTGAACTGGATCCTGCAGTTGCCAAAGCATGCAGTGAGATTACTCAAAACCTACTAACAATCAACCAGCCGAGTAAAAAACAGGTTAAAGACGAGATCATAAAAATATGTACAAAATATGCATTGGAAAGAATTCCAAGAAATTACGAAATTTTATCAACTGTAAAAGAAGCAGATTTTGAAAAATTAAAAAAAGTATTACTAAGAAAGCCGACAAAAACAGCATCAGGAGTTTCAGTAGTTGCATTAATGCCAAAACCATATGCATGTCCACATGGACGATGTACATATTGCCCAGGAGGAATAGAATTCAATTCTCCAAACAGTTACACAGGAAAAGAACCATCATCACTAAATGCAATGGAGAATGAATTTGATCCTAAATTACAAATTACATCAAAGATTGAAAAACTAATCTCTTTTGGACATGACCCAAGTAAAATGGAAATTGTGATTGTGGGAGGAACATTTCTATTTATGCCAAAAGACTATCAAAGGGATTTCATTAAATCATGTTATGATGCATTAAATGGAACAGATTCAAAAAGTCTGGAAGAAGCTAAATCAAACAATGAACATGCTGCAATTAGAAATGTAGGATTCACAATAGAAACAAAACCAGACTATTGTAAAAAAGAACATGTGGATATGATGTTAAGTTACGGCATTACAAGAATAGAGATAGGAGTTCAATCATTGCAAGAAAGAGTTTATAAAATTGTTAACAGAGGGCACAACTATAATGATGTTACAGAATCATTTCAAATCTCAAAAGATGCAGGATACAAAATTGTTGCACACATGATGCCAGGATTACCTACAATGACTCCAGAAGGAGACATTGCAGATTTTAAAAAACTATTTTCAGATCCTCAATTACGTCCAGATATGTTGAAAATTTATCCGTCCCTAGTAATTGAAAACACGCCACTTTATGAAAAATACAAACAAGGAAAGTATACACCATATTCTGATGAAGATATGATCAAAGTTCTAACAGAAGCTAAAAGAGAAGTTCCAAAATGGGTTAGAATAATGAGAATTCAAAGAGAAATTTCACCAAAAGAGATCATTGCAGGCCCAAAATCAGGGAATTTGAGACAAATTGTGCATCAAAATCTTGCCAAACTAGGACTATCATGCAAATGTATCAGATGCAGAGAAGCAGGCCTAACAAACAAAACCGATGGAGGAGATGTAAAATTAACCAGAATTAATTATGATTCATCAGGAGGAAAAGAAGTGTTCTTGTCTTATGAAGACAAAAATGAATCAATTTATGGATTTTTAAGATTACGAAAACCAAGTACAGATGCACATAGAGACGAAATTGATCAAGACACATGCATTGTAAGAGAAATTCACGTGTACGGTAAATCTTTGAAACTAGGAGAAAAAGGAGATGATGAAATACAACATTCAGGACTCGGGAAAAATTTGATGAAAGAAGCTGAAAAAATATCTAAAGAGGAGTTTGATGCAAAGAAAATTTTAGTTATCAGTGCTATAGGTACAAGAGAATATTATCAAAAGTTAGGGTATTCGTTATATGGGCCATACATGTCCAAATCATTGAACTAGTGAAAAGAAATGGCAGAGCAAAAAATTATCGGTAAAGGAACTTGGATTGACAAATTAGCATCAGAGTTATTAGAACGTGAAAAAGAACTTGGAAGAAACACAGATCTTCTAAGAGTAGAAAGCGGTCTTGGTGCATCTGGAATTCCGCATATTGGTAGTTTAGGAGATGCAGTTAGAGCATACGGAGTAAAGTTGGCATTAGAAAACTTTGGATATAAATCAGAATTAATTGCATATTCAGATGATCTCGACGGATTAAGAAAAATTCCAGAAGGAATGCAAGAGTTTGGTTTAGAAGAACACATTGCAAAACCAGTATCACTCATCCCAGATCCTTATGGATGTCATGACTCTTACGGGATGCATATGAGTAGTATCCTACTCGAAGGATTGGAAAAGGTGGGAATAAAATATGAATTTAGAAGAGCAGTTGACACTTACAAACAAGGAGTACTAAAAGATCAAATCCATACAATATTACAAAACAGTGTAAAGATTGGAGAAAAGATTGCAGACCTAGTAGGACAAGAAAAATATCAAAAATATTTGCCGTATTTTCCAGTCTGTGCAAATTGTAATCGTCTCTACACAGCAGAAGCCACAGAATACATTGCAGATGAAAAGAAGGTAAAATACACATGTCACGATACAGAAATTGGCTCAAAAAGGGTCAAAGGTTGTGACCATATTGGAGAGGCAGACATTGGAAAAGACCTAGGAAAATTAGCATGGAAGGTAGAATTTGCAGCAAGATGGACTGCGTTTGACATTAGATTTGAAGCATATGGAAAAGACATCATGGATTCAGTCAAAGTAAATGACTGGGTATCTGATGAAATTTTAGAATTCCCACATCCTCATCATGTAAAATATGAAATGTTTCTAGATAAAGGCGGTAAAAAGATTTCAAAATCACTAGGCAATGTAATTACTGCACAAAAATGGTTAGAATTTGGAACTCCAAAATCAATTCTGTTATTACTATACAAAAGAATTACAGGTGCAAGGGAATTAGGATTCGATGACATACCATCACTGATGGCAGAGTATAATGAACTAGAAGATATTTACTTTGGACGAATCAAAGTGGATAACCAAGCAAAGTTGGTAAAATCAAAAGGACTGTTTGAATATGTGAATCTCTTAAATCCTCCAAAACAATCTAGCACCCATGTAAACTATAGGTTAGCAATTGAATTGACAAAAATTTTCAAAGAGAACAGAGGAGAAAGAGTAATGAAAAAATTATTAGATTATGGAGTGATTAAAAATCCAGAACCAGAAATAGAAAAACTCATTGAACTAGCAGGAAATTTCTCAGATGAATTTGATGAACAAGAAAAAACAGAAATAGATTTAGATGATACTGCAAAAAAGGCATTAAAATTACTAGTTGATGCACTAGACGGAGATAAAGAACTAGAAGATGTACAAAATACAATATACCAAATTGCAAAATCAAATGATGTACAACCAAAAGATTTCTTTAAAATATTATATCAAATAATTCTTGGGACATCAAGAGGTCCAAAAATAGGACCATTCATTTCAGATATTGGAAGAAAACAAGTAGCAAAGACATTAGCAGAATATACATAGAAAATGGTTCATTCTGAGCATAACAAATCAAAAAACAGTGGAGGGTTTGCACTAATAATTTTGGGAGCATTATTGCTAATTATAGGGCCACAAGAAGCAATTGTACCAAAAAGTTTGGGCATGTTTGCATGGATTGCAGGACTAGTCATAGGGGGAATTGGATTTTATCTAAAATTCATCAAAGGCAGGGTCAAAAAAGGATGAAGAAAGATTCATCTTTTGGAAAAAAGTGGTGAGATGTAATGGGATTATTTAGTAAAAAAGAGTCAAAAGGAACAACACCAGAAAACAGCGAAGAAAGTATTCTAAAAAATGAACTAGATACAGAAGTTGAGAAATTACAAACAGAATTTAGAACAAAACAAAAAGAACTACAAGATGTTACACAGAAAATTCAAACTGTAAAAGAAGAATATGACGATATAGTTAGCAAGGTAATGGTTGTAAAAAAAGAATACAATCAAAAAAAGATGGAACTAGATGTAGTTTCACGAGAGTATAAAGAAATTAAAGAAAAAATTATAAATTCAGAACAAATCAAAGATACAAAATCAATTGAAAAGTTCAATAAAACTGAAGAAAATCTATCAAAAACAGAAGAAGAGTTAGGGAAAATTACAAAAGAACATTCTGATTTGTTGGAACAAATTACAACAGAGCAATCAAAGTTACACATAATTAAAAAACAACAATTAGAATCTGAAAAAGAGTTAGAAGAGGCAAACTCTAGGTTGTACAATGCAAAACAAGAATTAGAAAAGAAAGATTACTTTGAAGAAACTAGTATTCTTACACAAAAAGAAAAAGAATTCATTCAGGGAGAAAATGAAAGTAAACAAAGTTCTGCAGGAGTAATTGAGGCTGCAAGCATAGTTGTGGGCTCTTTAAAATCAAAGCTCAATATCACACAAAAAGAATTGGAAGCAGTTCAAATATTGTTAGAAAAAGAAAGAGAAGAACATGAAAAAGTAAAAGAAGAATTAGAAAAAATTAAAGTACAATTACCAAAAGAATCATAGATTTGCAAAGTGGTTTTTCCATTTAGATTTTATTTCATCCTCAGAAATCCCCATATCATATAATGGGGAAGTCACATCAGAGACATAAGAGACATCAACTAAAATAATTGCATTTATTGGACTTGTAATACCATTATCTCGATAATATTGAAGAATTTCATCATATTGCAGTCCAGAATTGATCAGTCTAGCAACTCCTTTGAACAAATACCCCTTACGTAAAAGAGGATCAATTACATTGATTTCCACATTAGAATTATTTTGTAAATTCTTTACAGTGTCAGGAGAACGAATATCTGCAAATGTCAAAATTTCAGAAGACCAAGCAATTATAGTTCCTTTGGGAGAAACATTTGGTAATCCATCTGAAGAAACAGTTGCAACATACCCTAATTTTTGTGTGTTTAAAAAATTCTTTATTTCTGAAGTGATCATAATTTAACAATACAAATTAACAGTCTAATTAGTTTTCAAAATTATCGCATAAATTCAGCCATCTCAATTGAAAAGAAGAA
>Ga0233433_10001121_pt1 | contig 26749 bp, 26 predicted proteins | sample SI_122_August201_5_FD_179868 | JGI IMG/M metagenome (GOLD analysis project Ga0233433, IMG submission 179868) | Seawater microbial communities from Saanich Inlet, British Columbia, Canada - SI_122_August2016_100_MG | ecosystem: Environmental > Aquatic > Marine > Inlet | place: Canada: British...
CAAGAGTAGCAATAGTTAATTTAAGATTTCCAGAACTTTCTTGTTGTTTAGCGTAATTTAAATTTAACTCAAGATCAGTAGGATTATCTAAAATCTCATTATAAGTAATTTCAGCTCCAAAAGCATTGGTCGAAATAAAAATTATAATTAAAATTATCTTATAAAGAGTTTTTATCATTTTAATATTATATCAAATTAATTTTAGACTCCTAGAATGAAAATTGAATTTAAATAGTGTAAATCATCACAAGACTATAATAAGTTTAAATAAATCAAATTATTAAAATATGAAAGTGCCAATTCTTTTACCAAATATATTTAATTATCCTTTTACTTATGAGAGCGATATTAGTTTAAAGGTAGGTGATTATGTGGTGGTACCTTTTGGTAAATCTAAAATCACAGGAGTTGTTTGGGATGAATTTGAAAAAAAGAATAGTAGAAATTTTAAGATCAAGAGTGTTTTAAAAAAATTAGATGTTACTCCATTAAAAAAAACAACTATCAAATTTCTTAATTGGTTTTCAGAGTACAATATAATTCCAAAAGGAATGGCTTTAAAACTAGTTTTATTAAGTAGTAATGCCGTAGAAAAAATTCAAAAAGATGCTTACAAAATTTTTGACACAAATATCAAAAAGCATTCAATAAAGCTTTCTGAGGAACAAAAAAAATCTCTTAAAAAAATGAATGTTTCTAATCAAAAATTTAGAGTTCATGTTCTTCAGGGAACAACAGGTTCAGGGAAAACTATGGTATATTTTGAAGCCCTTAGAGACATTATAAATAAAGGATTTCAGGGATTAATTTTATTACCAGAGATTGGCTTAACAGGTCAGTTTGAAAAAAAATTTATAGAATTTTTTGGTTTTACCCCGGCAGTTTGGCACTCAGGTATCACAAAAAAAAAGAAAGAAATTATTTGGAGTGGAATAGCTAATGGAGAAATTAAAGTTGTCATTGGTGCTAGGTCGTCATTATTTTTACCATTTAAAAAATTAGGTTTAATTATTGTTGATGAAGAACATGATCAATCTTATAAACAGGATGAGGGTGTTACCTATAATGCAAGAGACATGGCTATTTCAAGAGCGTCATTTGAAAATATCCCTATCAATTTAATTACAGCTGTCCCATCAATTGAAACTTATGAAAATATTAAAAAAGGCAAATATAGTATTTCTAAATTAGAAAAACGTTACCAAGACGCATCATTACCAAATTATGAAATAATTAATCTTAATGAAACAAAATTAGAAAAACAGTCTTGGCTTTCAAAAAAAATAATTGAGAAAGTAAATTTTCATCTTGATATAAACGACCAGGTATTATTTTTTTTAAATAGGCGAGGGTTTTCTCCACATGTACTTTGTAACAAATGCTTTAATAGTTATTCGTGTCCTAATTGTTCAATTAATTTAGTTTATCATAAAAATAAAAATAATTTATTGTGCCATTATTGTGGTTTTAAATCCTCTTTGAAAAGAACTTGTGTAAAAAATGGGGATTGTGATTTTATTTTTAGTGGTCCTGGTGTGGAAAGAATATCTGAAGAAGTTAAAAAAAACTTTCCATCCAAAAAAATTGAGATTTTTTCAAGTGATACTATGAATAAAAAAGACTCTAGTGATAAATTAGAAAAAATAATTAATAATGAGATTCAAATTTTAGTTGGGACACAGTTAATCTCTAAAGGATTTCATTTCCCTAGCCTTAATTGTATTGTGGTGGTTGATATTGATCTATCTTCACAAGGACATGATTTAAGAGGAGCTGAAAAAAATTTACAGTTATATCACCAACTTTCTGGACGTGCAGGAAGAACAGGTAAACCTGCTACCGTGTATTTTCAAACTTATAATACTAATACTAAAATGATTTCAGATTTAACCAATAGCAATCCTGATATTTTTCTTGATAAAGAACTAGATATTAGAAGACAAAACAAGCTTCCACCATTTCAAAGATTTATTTCATTAATTCTAACTGGAGATAATGAAGTAAAATTAGAAAAAGAAGCTTTTTATTTTAAAAACTTTATTGAAAAAAAAATTAATGGAAGAGTTTTAGGACCAGTTAGTGCACCTATCTTTAGATTAAAAAGGAAGTTTAGAATTAGAATGTTAATTAGGGGCTCAAAATCTCTCAAATTACAAAATTCAATCGCTAAAATCATTCCAAATTACAAATTTTCATCAGGAATAAAACTTTCAGTTGATGTTGATCCAATAAACTTCAATTAACCTTTAAAAAAAGGACTTTTAAACGAATGTGTTACTTGAAGACATTATAGTCATATGCTAATTAGAGCGTGATTTTAAAATAATCTTCAACATAACAAAGGTATCAAGTTGAGTAAAAATAAGGGATTTTCAATAACTTCAGCTGAAAGATATTCTTTAGCCTTGTACGAATTAGCAAGCGAAAATAATGTTCTTTCACAAGTTGAAGATCAATCCTCATCTATATTAAATTTGATTTCATCAAGTAAAGATTTTTTATATTTAATTAAAGACCCCACAAATAACCAAGAAGATCTTTTAAAGGTTATAGAAAATATTTCTAATGATAATAAATTTGAGAGTTTATTAAAAAGTTTTTTAAGTTTTTTAGTTACTAAAAGACGTTTTTTTTATGTAGGGCAAATTTTAAAGAGTTTTATTGAAACATGCTCTCAAAAAAGAGGAGAATTGAAAGCTGAATTAAAGTCTGCAAAAGAACTATCTAGTGATGAGATTTCTAAAATCACAGATGAGCTTACTAAAAACTTTAGTTCTAAAATAAAATTAAACTACAAACATGACGAAAGTTTAATAGGAGGCTTAGTAGTACAAGTTGGAAGTACTATGGTGGACACCTCAATTAAAAATAAATTACAACAAATCGAAAACAGAATGATAGAGGCATAAATGGAAATAAATCCTTCAGAAGTAACAAAGATACTAAAAGAACAAATTAAAAATTTTGGTGATAAAGCAGAAGTAACCGAAGTTGGGCAAGTATTATCAGTAGGAGATGGTATCGCTAGAATTTATGGTCTTGATAATGTTCAAGCTGGAGAGATGGTTGAGTTTGCAGATGGATCTAAAGGCATGGCCTTAAACTTAGAAAGTGAAAACGTTGGTGTTGTAATTTTTGGAGATGACAGAAATATTAAAGAAGGTGATACAGTAAAAAGAACTGGAAACATTGTTGATACTCCAGTCGGAAAAGAATTATTAGGTAGAGTTGTTGATGGATTAGGAAATCCAATTGATGGCAAAGGATCTTTAGATAAAAGTGTTAAAAAAAGTAGAGTTGAAGTTAAAGCTCCTGGAATTATTCCAAGACAATCAGTTAGTGAACCTATGCAAACAGGTCTTAAATCTATTGATAGTCTAGTTCCAGTTGGAAGAGGTCAGCGTGAATTAATTATTGGTGACAGACAAACAGGTAAAACTGCAGTTGCAATTGATGCTATCATTAACCAAAAGAAAATTAATGAGTCTGGCGATGAGAAACAAAAACTTTATTGTATTTATGTTGCTATTGGTCAAAAAAGATCAACAGTAAGACAAATTCAAAAAACATTAGAAGAAGCTGGAGCAATGGAATATACAACAATCGTTGCTGCAACAGCATCTGACTCTGCACCACTTCAGTTTTTAGCACCTTACACAGGTTGCACAATGGGTGAATATTTCAGAGATAATGGAATGCACGGATTAATTATTTATGATGATTTATCTAAGCAGGCTGTTGCTTATAGACAAATGTCTCTATTATTAAGAAGACCTCCAGGACGTGAAGCTTATCCTGGTGATGTATTCTATCTACACAGTAGATTGTTAGAAAGAGCAGCAAAATTAAGTGATGAGCATGGTGGGGGTTCTTTAACAGCACTTCCAATTATTGAAACACAAGGTGGTGACGTATCAGCGTTTATTCCAACTAACGTAATTTCAATAACTGATGGTCAAATTTTCTTAGAAACTGAACTTTTTAACCAAGGGATTAGACCTGCTATTAACGTAGGACTATCAGTTTCTAGAGTTGGTTCTTCAGCACAAACAAAAGCCATGAAAAAAGTTTCTGGATCTATGAAATTGGAGTTAGCACAGTATAGAGAGATGGCTGCTTTTGCTCAATTTGGATCTGATCTAGATGCTTCAACACAGCAACTTTTAAATAGAGGTTCAAAATTAACTGAACTTCTTAAACAAAAACAATACTCACCGATGACAGTTGCTGAACAAGTTATTTCTGTCTTCTGTGGAGTAAAGGGATATTTAGATGATATTGAATTAAAAGATATTGCTGAATTTGAAAATAAAATCATTGAAAAATGTAAGTCTGACAAACCTGAAATAATTGATTCAATTCAAAGTTCAGGAAAACTTGAAGATGATAAAGAAAAATTACTAATTGAAGTAATAACTCAATTAAAGGAAAACTTTAAATCTTAATTTATTATGGCAAGTTTAGACGACCTTAAAAAAAGAATAGCTAGTGTAAAGTCTACACAGAAAATTACAAAAGCTATGAAGATGGTAGCAGCAGCAAAACTCAGAAGAGCCCAAGAAAGTGCTGAGAAGGGAAGACCTTATTCAGAAAAAATGAATAATATAATTCTAAATCTTTCCAGCGGGATTTCAGACAAAGAAAATGCTCCAAAATTACTATCTGGATCAGGTAATGATAAAGTTCATTTATGTGTTGTGATGACTTCTGACAGAGGTTTGTGTGGTGGTTTTAATTCAAATATAATTAAAAAAGCCAAAAATTATTTTGCTAAACTTTCAAAAAATGGAAAAGACTTAAAGATAATAACTGTAGGTTCAAAAGGTAACGATCAGCTTAAAAGAGCCTATAGTGAAAAGATAATTGCAAATATTTCATTTAAAGAGTCTAAACATGCTAATTATTTCGATGCTGAAAAAGTTGGTAAAATGGTAATTGAAAAATTTGGAGCTGAAGAGTTTGATGTTTGTACTATTTTTTATAACCAATTTAAAAATGTAATTACTCAAATTCCCCAAGCACAACAAATAATTCCTTTAAATGTTGAAAATTCAGAAGAAGAAAAATCTGAGGATAGTTATGAGTTTGAACCAGATGAAGATGAGATTTTAAGCAATTTATTGCCAAAGAATATTTCAACACAAATATTTAAGGCGATGTTAGAGAATTCAGCTAGTGAACAGGGCTCAAGAATGAGTGCAATGGATAATGCAACCCGAAACGCAGGTGAAATGGTTGACAAGCTTACTATTGAGTATAATAGAAGTCGTCAGGCAGCAATTACTAAAGAACTAATAGAAATCATATCAGGAGCAGAGAGTTTATAATTATGAGCAAAGGAAAAATCACACAGATCATTGGAGCAGTAGTAGACGTAAAATTTGATGAAGATCTTCCAGAAATTTTATCGGCATTAGAGTGTAAAAATGGAGACAACAGACTAGTTTTAGAAGTTGCTCAACATTTAGGAGAATCTACTGTTAGAACAATTGCAATGGACGCTACCGAAGGATTAAAGAGAGGTGATGAGGTCATAAATACCAAAGCACCTATCCAAGTTCCTGTTGGACCAGAAACCCTAGGAAGAATTATAAACGTTATTGGTGAACCTATCGATGAAAAAGGCGAAGTTAAAACAAAAGAAAAGTGGCCGATCCACAGAGCAGCACCTGAATTTAGTGAGCAGTCAACAGAAACAGAAATATTAGTTACAGGAATTAAAGTAGTAGATTTATTAGCACCATATGCAAAAGGTGGAAAAATTGGACTGTTTGGTGGAGCTGGAGTTGGAAAGACAGTTTTAATTATGGAATTAATTAACAACGTTGCAAAAGCACACGGTGGATTCTCAGTGTTTGCAGGAGTTGGAGAAAGAACTAGAGAAGGAAATGATTTATACCATGAGATGATAGACTCTGGAGTTATTAAAAAAGATGGAGCTGGATCTAAAGCTGCACTAGTTTATGGACAAATGAACGAGCCTCCAGGAGCTAGAGCTAGAGTTGCTCTTACAGGATTAACTGTAGCTGAATATTTTAGAGATCAAGAAGGTCAAGACGTTCTTTTTTTTGTAGATAATATTTTCAGATTTACACAAGCAGGTTCAGAGGTATCAGCACTATTGGGAAGAATACCATCAGCCGTTGGTTATCAGCCTACACTTGCAACTGATATGGGTAACCTTCAAGAAAGAATTACCACTACTAACAAAGGATCAATTACATCGGTACAGGCTATTTATGTACCTGCCGATGACTTAACTGACCCTGCGCCAGCAACATCATTTGCTCACTTGGATGCTACTACCGTTCTTTCAAGACAAATTGCAGAAATAGGTATTTATCCTGCAGTTGACCCACTTGATTCTACTTCAAGAATTTTGGACCCTAGAATTGTTGGTGATGAACACTATAGAGTTGCTAGAGAAGTTCAAAAAATCTTACAAACTTATAAGTCTCTACAAGATATCATAGCTATTTTGGGTATGGATGAATTATCTGAGGAAGATAAGTTAGTTGTAGCAAGAGCAAGAAAAATCCAACGATTTTTATCTCAACCGTTCTTTGTTGCGGAAGTATTTACTGGATCTCCAGGTAAATTAGTTGATTTAGACTCAACAATAAAAGGGTTTGCTGCAATTTGTAAAGGTGACTACGATCACCTTCCAGAAGCAGCTTTTTATATGGTTGGAACTATAGAAGAAGCAATAGAAAAAGCTGAAAAAATGGCTAAGGAAGCTGCTTAATGAGTGAAGAGTTTAAGATTGAAATAGTAAATCCAGAAAAATCTTTTTTAGTTAAAGAAGATGCTTCCGAGGTTGTTGTTCCTGCTTTTGAAGGAGAGATGGGGATACTTAAGGATCATATTTCTATAATCTCATTTTTAAAGCCAGGGATTATAAAGATTTGGTCAAAATCTGGTGATGAAAATTATTATGTTGAAGATGGAATTGTTGAATTTAAAAATAATAATCTATCGATCTTGACTAGCTCAATATTTAGTCTCACAGATTTAGATAAATCTAAGCAACAAGATTTACTTAAAATAGCTGAAGAGGAAGCAAACAATCCTGAAATAAATGACCAATCTAAATACTTGGTTGATCAAAAGATTGAAGTATTAAGATCTCTTAATTAATAATTTTTTTAACTTTTTCTTTAAGTTCTTTGTAGACGTGTAGCTTAAAATCTACCACAACCTCTGTAATTTGATCAAGATCGATCCATTTCCAATCTAAAAATTCTGGATTTTGAGTCTTAATATCAATTTCTTTATCTTCTCCAGTAAATTTCATTAAAAACCATTTTTGTTTTTGTCCTTTATATTTACCTTTCCAAATTATTCCTAATAAACGATTAGGAAGTTCATAAGTTATTGTACCATCTAATTCTTTGATCAGTTCTACACTTTTAACACTAGTTTCTTCCTCAAGTTCTCTGTATGCAGCTTTTAAAAAATCTTCTCCTTCATCAACTCCACCTTGAGGCATCTGCCAAAATTTTTTTGCATTATCGATCCTTCTTGCAACAAAAACTTTATTATCATTATTTAATAAGATTATTCCTACCCCAATTCTTAGCGGTAGTTCGCTAAAATTCTTTTTCATATCACTACCCGTTTAGTAACTTAATTGCGTAATTTAGCTGATTATCAGTAACAGTTTTAATTCTAAAATCATCACCTTCTTCACTAACTTCAATATCTGGTCTTACACCAACTTCAGATATAGATTTTCCAGATGGAAGGTAATATTTTGCAACTGTTAATCTGATAGCTCCTTTGTTTTTTAGAGGAATTATTGACTGCACAGATCCTTTTCCGTAACTATTTTCACCAAGTATAATAGCTCTTTTATGGTCTTTAAGAGCCCCAGCAACAATTTCAGATGCAGATGCAGAACCATAGTTGATCAATACCAATAAAGTTTTTCCACCAGTAATATCTCCTTTTCTGGCAAACCATTTTCTATTTTCTGATTTTTTTCTACTTTTCGTTGATACTATTTCACCATTTTCTAAAAAAAAGTCAGAAATTTTTATTGCTTGAGATAATAGACCACCAGGATTATTTCTTAAGTCCAATATAAATGCTTTTAAGTTTTCGTTTTCTTTTAGTTTTTTAATTTGTTTCTTAATCTGTTGACTACTGTTGTCGTTGAAAGAAGTTAATCGGATGTATCCTATATTATTTTCCAAAAGATCTGATTTAACGGATTGTACTTCAATTATTTCTCTTGTTATGTTAAATGTAAGAGCTTTTTTTACTCCTCTTCGTCTCACAGTTAGCTCAATGCCAGAACCAACTGGACCTCTCATTAAATCAACTGCTTCACTTAAGGATTTTCCTTGTACCTGAGTGTTATTAATTTTTACAATATAGTCCCCAGCTTTAATGCCAGCTTTTGATGCAGGTGTGTCATCTATCGGTGAAATTACTTTTACAACACCCGATTCCATACTAACTTCAATTCCAAGACCACCAAACTCCCCACTAGTTTCTGTTTGCATCTCTTGAAATATTTCTGGTGACATATAAGCGGAATAGGGATCAAGTGACTGAAGAAGGCCATTAATGGCTGAGTCCATACTTTCAGATTGGTTAATTTCATCTACATATTCTTTATTTATCTTTTCAAGGACTTCTCCAAATAGATCAATTTTTTTATAAATATCTATCTCAGCTGAATTTATTGAATATGAGAAGAAAAAAGAGGTTAAAAAAATTATCAAATAAAATTGAATTTTTTTCATATAATTACCTTTTCTTTTGGAATTAATTCTGACCAAATTTTTTCAAGCTCATAAAACTTTCTTTTTTCAGGATGGAAAATATGCACAATCAAGTCAATTCCATCAACCAGCTTCCATTCACTACTTTCCTTACCTTCAATTTTTGAATTTTTGACACCATTATCTTTTAATTTTTCTAAAACCTGCTCTGATAAAGACTGTATATGTCTTGAAGAAGTACCACTTGCAATAATCATATAGTCCGCCATTGAACTTTTATCTTTAAGGTCAATAGTTACAATGTCTTGAGCTTTGTTAAGATCCAGTGTGTCAATTACAACTGATTTAAGATCTGAAATTTTATCCATTAATTAAAATAAGACTATCAAATTTTTCTCAATTTAGAAGATGAAATGTTGACTTTTTTAAATTCAACAAATGTTAGAGTTTTATTGTTAAACTTCTTAAATGTCTTTGATTTTAAAGAATTTTTTTTATATCCATGACGATCGAATACAATAATATTACATTTTTGAGTAATTAATTCTGATTTGTGCCATCTATGAAAATTAATCAGGTTGTCTGCTCCCATTAAAAAATAAATTTCAAAGTTTTTATTTTTTTTAAGATGGATAATTAAATCAATAGTCTTATTAGATTTAATAATATTTTCATAAAATTTTACTTTTATAAAAGAATTCAATCCAATTACTTTTTTACAATCTTTAATTTTTTTTGTTATAGGTGTCTTGCTCTCAGATTTAAGTGGATTTTGTTTAGTAATGGCCCAAATAATCTTTTCAAGCTTGAATTGTTTTTTAGCTTCTTTAGATATTGCTAAATGACCTTTGTGAGCTGGATCAAATGAACCTCCTAAAATTCCAATTTTAACTTTTTTTATATTCAAGTTATTCTCTTATTTTTCCTTTACTTGAGATTTCATATTTGTATGAAACTAATTGTTCTAAACCAACAGGGCCTCTTGGAGGTAGTGTATTAGTTGAAATACCTACTTCTCCACCGAATCCAAATTCACCACCATCAGCAAACTGTGTTGAAGTATTATGCATTGCAATTGAACTTTTAACATTTTTTAAAAACTTATTTGCTGTTTTTTTATTTTTTGTGATAATTGAATCGGTATGCATGGTTCCATATTTATTTATATGATTGATGGCTTCCTCAGAACTTTTAACAACCTTAACTGATACTGCAGCTGCTAAATATTCTGTAGACCAATCTTTTTCTTTAGCTGGATATACTTTGCCTTTGTAATATTTTCTTAAAATATTATCCCCATATATTTTACAATTCTCATCTTCAAGTTTCTTTAAGATTGGATTGCAAAATTTTTTAACTATCTTTTCATGAAGCAGAATAGTTTCAGTTGCACCACAAATAGCTGTATTTCTTAATTTTGCATTATAAATGATGTTTGATGCCATATTTAATTCAGCATCTTTATCAACAAATGTGTGACAAAGTCCTTCCAAGTGTCCAATGATAGGAACTACTGAAAACTCTTGAACTCTTTTAACTAAGTTTTTCCCTCCTCGAGGAATTATTACATCAATATATTTTTTCATTTTTGAAAGCATTATGTCGACCATTTTTCTATTTTTAGAGTCTACAAATTGAATATAATTCTCATCAACATTATTTTTTCTTAGAGCTTTTCGAAATAATTTCGCCAATATTCTATTGGTGTTTATAGCCTCTGATCCACCTTTTAGAATTACTGCATTACCAGATTTAAAGCACAAACCTGCAACATCAGACGTTACATTAGGTCTACTTTCAAAAATTACACCAATAACTCCAATTGGTATTGTTATTCTTTTAATATTTAATCCATTTGGTCTACTCCATTTTTTTAAAGTAATATTTACAGGATCTTTTAGTTTTGAAATTTTATTAATAGAGTTTTTTATATTTCTTAGTTTTATCTCATCAATTTTGAGTCTATTAATTAAGTTTTCTTTAATTCCTTTATTTTCAGCAAATTTTATATCTTTTAAATTTTCTCTTAAAATTAATTTTTTTTCTTTATCGAGTAATTGTGCATAAAAATTTAAAACTTTATTTTTGGCATCAATATCAATCTTTTTTTCAAATGCCTTTCTGCTTTTAATACCAATTGAATTCATAAATTTATTCATTTTAAACCTCTACCATATCATCTTTATGAATGACTTCTGATTTTGCAACATAGCCCAATAATTTTTCTATTTGATTTGAGTGATGTCCCATTATTTTAACTATTTCATCTGATGTAAAAGAGCTTAAGCCTCTTGCACACTCATTATTTTTTTTATCTAGAATTTTGACATGATCACCTTTATTGAATTTTCCTGAGATTTTTTTAATTCCTGCAGCTAATAAGCTTTTTCCTAATCTTAATGCTTTCTTTGCACCATCATCAATTATAATTGAACCTTTTGGTGCAATAGAACTTATGATCCATTTTTTTCTAGCATCAAGTTTTGAAACTTTAGAATTAAACCATGTGCAATCATTTTTTTCAGTAATCATTGAAATAGGATTTAAATTTAATCCATTTGCTATAACCATATTACAACCTGCTAATTGACATACTTTTGCTGCCTCTATTTTAGTTTGCATTCCACCACTACCATATTCATTTACACCCTTAATATTAATTTCCTTCAAATCTTTATTTATATCACTTACTTTTTTTATTAATTTAGCATCTTTGAAAATTTTTGGATTTTTTGTATAAAGACCATCTACATCTGAAAGAAGAATTAATGTGTCAGCATCAGTAATTTGAGCTACTCTTGATGCCAATCTATCATTATCACCATATTTTATTTCAGTAGTAGCTATAGTATCATTTTCATTAACGATTGGGATAAAACCAAGTTCAAATAAATTTTCAAAAGTTCTTTTTGCATTTAAAGATCTTCTTCTTTCTTCAGTATCATCAAGGGTCAGCAAGATCTGTGAAATATTTAATTTATATTTTGTAAATGTTCGAGAAAATAAATTCATCAGTTCGATTTGTCCAATGGAGGCAATAGCCTGACTTTTATCAAGTTTAATTGTTTTTTTATTTATATTCATTTTCTTACATCCAAGTGCAATCGCACCCGAACTCACAATTACTATTTTCTGATTTTTATCTTTTAATTTTTTGATATCTTTTGCAAAACTAGAAAGCCATTTTTTTCTAATTTTTTTATTATTATCAACAAGGAGCGAAGACCCTATTTTAACAACAATTATTTTAGAATTTTTAAGAGACATATGACAATAGTTTTGCTTTAATTTTAGATATAGAGTCTTTTTCTAATGTTGTCATAGTCATTATCTCACAATTTTTTCCTTTAGAGAAATGATCAATTATATCCTTAACAGTTTCTTCATCAATTAAATCTACTTTATTGAGCACAACTAGTTCTTTTTTATCAATTAATTTTGAGCTGTAATTTTTTAATTCATTTTTAACTTGTTCATAAGACTCATCTAAATCTAAATTTGTAATATCTATGAGATGTAATAATGATTTACATCTTTCAATATGTTTTAAAAACTGTATGCCAAGACCAACACCCTCATGAGCCCCTTCTACAAGACCCGGAATATCTGCAATAGTTATTTCTTTATCATCATAAGATGCAACTCCCAAATTAGGATTAAGAGTAGTAAATCTATAATTAGCAATTTTTGGATTTGCATTAGTAATAGCAGCTAGCAAACTTGATTTTCCTGCATTAGGCAATCCGATAATTCCAATATCAGCAATAGTTTTTAATTGAAGCCAAATTGTAAATTCTTCACCAATACCACCCTTTGTAAATTTTCTTGGAGCTCTATTTGTAGAACTTTTAAATCTAGTATTTCCAAGTCCACCTTTGCCTCCAATAGCAACAACAAACTCCTCTCCTTTTTTATTAAAATCAAATAATAAAGTTTTATTATCTTCTTCAAAAACTTGAGTTCCAAGTGGTACTTTTAAAAATAAATTATCTCCACTTTTACCTGTACGATTTTGTCCAGCACCATTTTCTCCCCGCTGAGCTTTATGATGTTGTTGGTATCTGTAATCTATTAGTGTGTTAAGATTTTCTTCAGCTTTTAAAATTATTGATCCACCTTTGCCACCATCACCACCATCTGGACCACCATACTCAACATATTTTTCTCTTCTGAAACTTGGAGAACCATCACCACCGTTTCCAGCTTTAATATAAATTTTTACTTGGTCGAGAAATTTCATAATACAACATCTAATTAAGTTGTACTATTAGTTGGGTTTTACTGAAACGAAAGTTCTATCTGCTTTAGATTTTTTGAATACAACTTTGCCTTTAACAACTGAAAAAATTGAGTGATCTTTACCCATTCCCACATTTTCACCCGGGAAGATTTTTGTTCCTCTTTGTCTTACAATTATATTTCCAGGAATTACTGTTTCACCGCCATACTTTTTAACACCAAGCCTACGCCCAGCACTATCTCGTCCGTTTCTCGATGATCCGCCTGCTTTTTTTGTTGCCATAAATTACCTAATTTATTTATCTGTTGCTGCAGTTCTTTCTTTAACTTCAGCCTCAACCTTTTTAGTTGGTTTAACTATTTTTTCTGCTTCTGATAATACTTTACCATCTTTTGAAAAAATCTTATTAATTCTTATCATTGTATATTCTTGTCTATGACCATTTTTTCTTCTTGAATTATGTCTTCTTCTTTTTTTGAAGATTAGAATAGTTCGATCTTTACCATTTTTAATTAAATCAGCTTCTACTTTTGCTCCCGCAACTATAGGTGCTCCAATTTCAATAGTTTTATCATCACCATATGCAAGGATTTCATTAAATTCTATTTTAGAATCAGGTTTTGAATCTGGTAATTTCTCAATTTTTAGAATCTCTCCAGATTTTACTTTATATTGCTTTCCACCTGTTTTTATTACTGCGTATGACATAGTATGATTTAAATTTAAGTTACCGCAATATAGTTACAGCAAAGTTATAGTCAAGTCGAATTAACTAGAAATTATCCTTTAAATCTCTCAATTTTGAAAAGGATTCAACGTTTTTTGCCCTGAGAAATATATTACATTCTATTTCGTCTTTTAGAATAGATGGAATTGTGGGTAGGGCATTTTCAAGTTTTTCTGTAATTTCTAATATTTTATTTTGAAGATTTGAATTTGTAGGATCATGTTTAATACAAAATTTAGAATTTTGAAGTGTATATTCGTGTCCACAATAAATTTTAGTATCTTCAGGTAAACTTTTTATTTTGTTTAAAGATTCAAACATTTCTTGATAAGTGCCCTCAAAAATTTTTCCACAACCAAGTGAAAATAATGTATCTCCAGTAAAGATTAGTTTTTCTTTAAAAAAATGAAAACTAATATGGCCTGTAGTATGGCCAGGAATATGAATAATTTTTGCTTCAAAATTATCACCTTTCCAAACTTGATTATTTTCTACCAAAACATCTATTCCAGGAATTCTTTTAGCATCACCATTGTATCCAACTACTATTGAATTATATCTTTCCTTTAACTCTTCATTTCCACCGATATGATCATAATGATGATGTGTATTTAAAATATATTCTAAATTAATACTTTCTCTCTCTACCAAATCAATTACTGGTTTAGCTTCACTAGGGTCAACAACGCAAGCATTATTATTTTCATCAATAATTAGATAACTATAATTATCTTGTAGGCAGGGAATTATTTCTACAATCATATTATTTTTCTATTAAAAAAATACCCAAATCAGCAAATAAGTTTTTAATACCAAGATTTGTATTATTGATTAATGAAACATTTTGATCATTTAAAGCCAGTGATTTAAAAATTTTAAAGTTTCTAGATTTTACAAAATGTACAAAATCTTTAATTGTACACATATGTAAATTAGGTGTGTTATACCATTCATCAGGTAGAGCTTTAGTTATTGGCATTGTTCCTTTAGTTAATAGGTGTAATCTTACTTTCCAATAACCAAAATTAGGAATAGTAACTATTGCTTTTTTACCAACTCTTAATAATTCACTGATGACCAGTTCAGGCTCTAAAAATGCTTGTAGTGTTTGACTTAACACAACATAATCAAATGATTTATCTGGAAACTGTTTTAAGTCTTTTTCAGCATTCCCTTCAATAACTGTCAGACCTTTTGCAATACATTCTTGCACTTTATCTTTGGATAATTCTAATCCTCTAATATTAATATTCTTATTATCTTTTAAAAATTTCATTAAAGTACCATCTGCACATCCAACATCTAAAACACGTGTGTCTTTTTCAATTAAATTAGCAATAACTTTAAATTCATTTTTCATAATTAATTACTTGTATAAGATTTATCCAAAAAGTTTTTTAGTGCACTTAAGAACTCAGGAACATCAAGTAAAAAAGAGTCATGTCCTTTGTCAGATTCAATTTCAACAAAACCTACATCTGCACCAATAGCATTCAAAGCAATTACAATATCTTTGTTTTCTTGAGTTGGATAAAGCCAATCTGAAGTAAAAGAAATTACAAAAAATTTAGCTTTAGTTTCCTTAAAAGCATCAGACAAATTACCATTAAATTGCTTTGCTAAATCAAAGTAATCCATAGCTCTTGTAATATAAAGATAGGAATTTGCGTCAAATCTATCTACAAAAACTGATCCTTGATATCTAAGATAACTTTCAATTTGAAAGTCTGCATCAAAGCCAAACTTAAGATCTTCTCTTTTTTGTAATTTTCGTCCAAATTTTTCTTGAAGACCTTTTTTTGAAAGATAAGTGATATGAGCAGCCATTCGTGCAACTGCCAAACCTTTATCAGGAATAGTTTCCTTAGAACTATAATTTCCTTCATTCCAATTAATATCCGCAGCAATTGCTTGCCTACCAAGTTCGTTGAATGCAATATTTTGAGCAGAATGATTAGACGTGCATGCAATTGGTATTACAGTTTTTACTTTATCTGGAAAATTACTAATAAATTGAAGAACCTGCATACCACCCATTGAACCACCAACAATTGAAAAAAGTTTATCTATACCAAAGAGATCAAGCAAATTGTATTGAGCATTAACCATATCATTAATTGTAATTACAGGAAAATTTGTACCAAAAATTTTTTGTGTATTCGGATCTTTGTGACCCGGTCCATATGATCCTAAGCACCCACCAATTACATTTGAACAAATTACAAAATATTTATTAGTATCAATTGCTTTATCAGAGCCCACTGCATATGACCACCAACCATCTTTATTTGTAACTGGGTTTAAGCCAGCAACAAACTGATCACCAGTAAGTGCATGAAAAACTAAAATAGCGTTATCTTTTTTCTCATTTAAAGATCCATAGGTTTCGTAAGCAATTGGAAAATTATTGATAGTTTTTCCACAATCTAGTTTAAGTGGTTTTTTAACAATTAGAGTTTTTAAGTTTTTCTCAGTATTCATAATAAGAACTAATATTTGAATTGAGAGAAAAAAACAATTTTAGCAGTTTTTTTTAAGCGCTCGCAATTCAGTTAAATCAGCGCATAAATTTTGTACAAGAAGTTATTTATTATGTCAATTTTTTAAAAAATGTCTTATTCAGTGTAAAAATTTATAATTTTATCTATAAAGAACACATAAACTAAAAAAATGACCACTCCAAAATTTAAAAGATTTGATATCGAAGCATATAAGCCTGGTAAATCAAAAATTAAAAAGTTAAAAAAAATAGTAAAATTATCGGCTAATGAGTCAGCTTTAGGAATGAGCCCTAAAGCAATTAAGGTAATATCTGATAAAAAATTAAACCTAGAGAGATATCCTGATGGTAAATCTGAAATTTTAAGAAAAGAGATATCAAAAAAATATAAATGTAATTCTGATAAAATTATATGTGGAGCAGGATCTGATGAAGTTATTCAAATGATTTGTCAGTTATTTTTAAAGCCAAAAGATGAGGTTGTAGTCCCTCAATACAGCTTTTTAATGTACAGAATTTATACGAAAATCGTTGGTGCCAAAGTTTTTTTTGCCAAAGAAATTAAGTTTAAAGTTTCAAGTGCTGAAATACTTAAAAAAGTAACTAAAAAAACTAAAATTGTTTTTCTGGCAAATCCCAATAATCCAACAGGAACTTATTTAACAAAAAAAGAAATATTAGAACTTAGAAAAAAATTAAATAAAAATATTTTATTAGTTGTAGATGATGCCTATGCAGAATACATGAAAAATAGAGACTATAAATCAGGATTAGATTTATTTAAAAATCAAAATAATGTTTTTGTGTTGAGAACATTCTCTAAAATATTTGGATTAGCTTCATTAAGAGTGGGGTGGGGCTATGGATCAAAAAAAATAATTGATGCTTTAAATGTTATTAAGGCTCCATTTAATGTCAGTCATCTTGCACAATTAGCTGCAACAGAGTCTCTAAAAGATAAAAAATTTATTGAACGTTCAGTAAGACATAATTTATATTTTGCTAAGAGGATCAAAATTTATCTTGAAAAGTTAAATATTTTTTCAAATTCTATTTCTGCAAATTTTTTATTATTAGATTTTGAAAAATGTAAATTTACTGCCAAATATTTTTATGAACAATTGAAAAGAAAAGGAATTATTGTAAGATCTACTGAAGAAGGTTACCACATTAAAAATAAATTAAGATTAACTATTGGGTCTAAAAGTGAAAATTTAGCGTTTATAAATGCTGCAAAAAAAATATTAAATTGATATGAAAAATATTCTAATTATTGGATGTGGATTACTAGGCTCTTCTTTATTGAGGCAGATACAAAAAAAAAAAATAGCAAATAAAATTTATATTTATGAAAAATCAAAGTCTAATATCTCAAAAATTAAAAGATTAAAACTTCCTGGTACAATAGTTAAAAAGTTAGAAGATGGTGTGAAAAAATCAAGTTTGATTATTTTATGTACTCCAATGAGTGAGTATAAAAATCTTATTCTTAAAATGAATAAATTTTTAACAACCAAAACGATTATTACAGATATAGGTTCATCAAAATTAGAGTCTTCAAAGATTATCAGTAAATTTTTAAAAAAAGATGTGTCTTGGACTCAAAGTCATCCCATCGCAGGTTCTGAGGTAAGTGGACCAGAACATGGCAAACATGATATGTTTGAAAAAAAGTGGTGTGTGCTGATAAAAGAAAAGAATTCTAAGAAAAGTCATTTATTGAAGTTAAATAATTTTTGGAAAAAAATTGGCTCAAAGGTGGTTATTATGACTCCTGAAAAACATGATAAGATTTTTTCTATAACAAGTCATCTTCCCCATTTAATTGCTTATAATTTGGTTAAATGTGCACAAGATTTCGAAAAGACACAAAATTTTGATTTGATTAAATATAGTGCTGGTGGATTAAGAGATTTTTCAAGAATAGCAGCTTCAAATGAAATTATGTGGAGAGATATATTCTTTAACAATAAAAAAAATATTTCAAAAGCTATTGATTTATTCATCAAAAACTTAAATTCTTTTAAAAAAGATATTAATTCTAAAAATAATAAATCAATCTTAAAAAAGTTAATCGAAACTAAAAAAGTAAGATCAAAAATTATTAAATTGAAACATGATATTAATAAACCAGACTTTGGTCGAAATTAATATTTAATAGAAGATATTTTTTTTATTGTTAGTTTTGCTGTTTTCTTAATTATCTTTATTGTTTCTATAATTGGCATAATGATAACTTTTTTTTTAGGACCATATGCGTGTATTAATTTTTTAGCATCAATGCATATAGCAACATGGCCTTTCCAAAAAATTATATCACCTTTTTTAAATATCTTTCTGTTGTGATTTTTTTTTGAATATTTGATTTGGTCTTTTGTGTCTCTTGGATAAAATGAATTATTATAATAATAATATATTTGTAATAAAGCTGAACAATCTATTCCGTTGTATGTTTTTTCACCCCATACATATTTGGTTTTTAAAAATAACTTAAATATTTTAGTAAAATTTTTTTCTTTATGATTTATTTTTTTTAAATCATCTTTTTTAATCCATTTATTTTTATCAAATTCTATAAAATTTTTACTTTCTTTAATTATTGAAATTTTTGAACCAAAGGGTAAAAATTTATTAGTTATTTTATTCTGCTTATTGAAAATTTTTGCTTTTAATTTATAAATTTTATGGCTTGGTTTATAGTTTTGCACATACTTTTCATTTTTGATATAACCAATATAGTTATCGAATGAAGATTTTATTTTTATCCAATCTTTATTTTTTGATAAAATTTTAAATTTTTCTCCATAGATTATTTGAGAAGTAACTTCAGAACTTTTTGAAGCTTTTTTATGAATATTTGAAAATTGATTCTTATAATAAAAATTATTTTTCACGAAGTTTAAGCTTATCTTTAATAAACCATAAGCAAATCAATGAAGGGATAACCATAATTGCAGTTAAAATAAAGAATGTACCCCAATCTCCATTTAGCCAATCCACTAATGCGCCAGATGAGGACGCAAGTGTTGTTCTTCCAGCTGTTCCAATAGAAGCAAGAAGTGCATATTGTGTTGCAGTATAAGTCCTGTCTACTAACAGTGAAATAAAAGCTACAAAAGCAACAGTTGCAAATGCTGCAGCTATATCATCAAAAATAACTGCAACTGCGAATAACAATTCTGATTTTCCACTCCATGCGAGTGCCGTAAATAATAAATTAGTTGCAGCCATCAATATACCCGCAAGAAACATTGCTTTTAAAACTCCTGATCTAATTACAAAAAGACCACCTAATAAAGTGAAAATGACTGTTGTTATCCAGCCTAATGTTTTTGAGTAAATTGCAATATCGCCCTTAGAGAATCCTATTTCTTTATAAAAGACTATCGACATACGACCCAAAAATGCTTCACCTATTTTAAATAAAAAAACAAAGCCTAAAATGCCAATAGCAATAGAAAGGCCATTTTTCTTTATAAAAGAAAATAGTGGCCCTCCAACTTTAGCTGATATCCACCCAGCGGTTTCTTTTCCCCATTTAGTATTTATATTTAATAAAGCAATTCCTAAAATTCCCAAAATAAGAGATACAATAATAAAAGATAACATTATTTTAAAAAAGATTATAAAAATAACTAAGCTTGAAGTTAGTATAACAAAATTCATTTTTAAAAAATTAAATCCTAAGAAACCTAATATGAACGAAATTATTATATAATGGGCTAAGTTTAGGGGTAAAAATGAAAAATAATTTTTAGTTTGCTGAAGAACTGGAAGAATTTCTAGAATAGAAAATATTAATAAAAATCCACCTAAAATCTTTAAATTCTTTTTTTTTGCTGAATTTAGATCTTTTTTTATTGATTTATCTTTTGCAATTAGATTTTTTTGTTTTTTGTTGCTTTTATTTTCATGAACAAACATTAAACCTATATTCATTAAAATTACTATAATTCCTAAAATTAAAAATGTTGATTGCCAGTAATTTACTATCCCAATATTTTGGAAGTATTCTGCTGTGAATAAAGCAACCACACCTCCTAATTTATACCCACTCCACCAACCTACAACTGCCATAGCAGCACCAGCTGCCATAGATTTTCCTTCGTTTTCACCAATTTGTTCAATTCTTAAAGCATCTACTGTTATATCTTGTGTTGCTGATGCTATAGCAATTATTAAACCAACTGTAATTAGTAAGGCTAAATTTTCTGTTGGGTTTATTAAACTCCAAATAACTAGACAAACTAAAATTGCAATTTGCATTAATACTATCCAGCCTCTTCTGTGCCCAAGTTTTTTAGTTAAATATGGTATTCGAAGTCTGTCAATAAGTGGCGCCCAAAGGAAATTAATAGCATAAACGCCAAATATTAATCCAGCCCAACCAATTGTTGATCTACTTAAACCCTCTTCTTTGAGCCACAAGCTTAAACTGCTTCCTATCAAGACCCATGGGAAGCCAGAGATAGCTCCCAATAACAATATTCTAAACATTCTTCTGTCTATGTAGACAGAAAAAGTTTCTGATAGAGATTGTTTTTTTATTTTTAACATTTTTAGTTTCTCCAAAATGATGGTAGGAATAATACTAATATTGCAAATAGCTCTAGTCTACCTAAAATCATACCAATTGTTAAAATCCATTTCGAAGTATCAGGTAAAGTTGAAAAATCGCCATTAGGGCCAATTATAGGACCTAATCCAGGTCCAACATTTGAAATTGATGTTGCTGCTCCTGATATTGAAGTAATAAAATCAAGTCCAGTTAAAGATAATAATGCAGTTAATACGAAAAATATTACAAAGTAAAAATAAATAAAAGAAATTATTGATGCAATAAATTTATTATCAACTGAGCCTTGGTCGTACTTGATAACAAACACACCTTTCGGATAAATAATTTTTTTGAGTTGATCTGCTATAAATAAATATAGAATTTGAATTCTAAAAATTTTAATACCACAAGCAGTTGATCCAGCACATCCACCTGTAAACATAAGTGCCAAAAACAAAGTTATTGGAAAACCACCCCAGCTGTCATACTCAGAATTTACATAACCAGTTCCTGTCAATATAGAAATAGTATTAAAAAAAACTGACCTTAAGTTAAAATTTTCATTATTAGTTAATAATAGATATATCGACAATAATATAATTGCACTAACAATAACTTTAAAAAAAGTTTTAATTTGCACATCTGTCAAAAAAATTTTTTTGTTTCCATTTATAAATTTGATGTATGCAATAAATGGGATACTTCCTAAAATAATGAATATCATTGAGGCTATTTCAATTGGAATACTATTAAAAAAACCTATAGATTGATTGTAATTTGAAAAACCACCTGTTGCTATTGTGGTCATAGAATGTGTCAAACTGTCAAATTTACTCATTCCGAATAACCAATAAGTCAATGCACACATTAAAGTTAGTCCTGAATATATATAGATTAACCTCAGAGCTATCTCTCTAGATTTTGGAAGTATTTTTTCTTCAGAGTCATTGCTTGAAATTTTAAACAATTGCATTCCACCAACGTTCATTATTGGCATTAAAGTGATAGCCATGACAATAATACCAATACCACCTAACCATTGCAGTATTGCTCTCCATAGCAAAATTCCTTTTGGTGTAAACTCAAGATTTGAAATAATAGTTGAGCCAGTGGTTGTTATTCCAGACATACTTTCAAAAAAAGCATCTGTCACGGATAGTTCTATTGTTGAAAATATGAAAGGGAGGGATCCAAAAATTGCTATACTCAGCCAAGAAAGTGCGGTGAGCAAAAAGGCTTGTTGTAAATTTAATTTTTTATCATGATCTAAGTTAGATAAAAAAAATAAAGTTCCAAAAATTATTGTAACAATTGATGCTCCAAAAAATGAAGAGTCCATTTCAGAGTAAGCAAATTGAGCAATAATGGGTACGAACATGGACACTCCAAGAATTATTTGTAAAATTCCTAGTGTAAAAAAAACAGTTTTATAATTAGACATTTTGAAAGAACATTATTTTATGGTATATAAATTTCAACTCTATAAGAATTAGTAAAACCACTGATTTAAGATTTTTAGAAGCATAATTCATGATTAAAAAAGAAAATTTGGATAAAACTAGTGCTTGGCCTTTTGTGGAAGCTAAAAAATTGCTTCGTGAAAGAAAGTCTTTTATAGAAAAAAAAGGCAAGATTACTCTTCAAACAGGTTATGGTCCTAGTGGTCTTCCACATATTGGAACATTTGGTGAGGTTGCAAGAACATCAATGATGGTAAATGCCTTAAAGCAACTATCAGATCTTCCAACTGAAATAATAACATTTTCTGATGATATGGATGGCTTACGAAAGGTGCCAGACAATGTCCCTAATCAAGAATTATTGAAAGATAACCTTCATAAACCGCTGACTAAAGTTCCTGATCCATTTGAAAAATTTGAAAGTTTTGGTGAGCATAACAACGAAATGTTAAAAAAATTTTTAGATAGTTTTAAATTTAACTACAATTTTCAAAGCTCCACATCACTTTATAAAAGTGGATTCTTCAATCCAACACTTAAAATAATTTTAGAAAATTATGAGGGAATTATGAATATTATTATTCCAACTTTAGGTAAGGAGCGTCAACAAACTTACAGTCCTTTTTTACCAATTTGTCCTGAGACTGGATATGTTTTAGAAATTCCTGTTATCGAAATTGATAAAAAAAAATCGAATATTATTTTTGATAATAAAGGAAAAAAGCTAGAGACAAGTATCTTAGATGGGAATTGTAAATTACAATGGAAAGTCGATTGGGCAATGAGATGGTACGCATTAGATGTAGACTTTGAGATGTATGGAAAAGATTTGATTGAAAGTGAAATTTTATCTACAAAAATAATAAATTTATTAGGAAAGAAAAATCCATCTGGCTTTGCATATGAGTTGTTTTTAGATGAAAAAGGAGAAAAAATTTCTAAATCAAAAGGAAATGGAATAACGATTGATCAATGGTTGGAATATGCATCACCAGAAAGCTTGTCTTTGTACATGTATCAAAATCCCAAAAGAGCAAAAAAGCTATATAAAGAAATAGTACCTAAAGCTGTTGATGAGTATCTAGATTGTATTGAAAAATCCAAAAAACAAAATGAGCTACAGTTATTAATGAATCCTGTGTGGCATGTTCATAATGGCAATATTCCAAAAGAAGAAATGATTATGACATTTTCGATGTTACTTAATTTAGTTGAAACTAGTAATGCTGATAGCAAGGATTTGTTATGGAAGTTTGTTAAAAAATATAAGTCAGATATTTCTGAAAAAAATTTCCCAATTTTTGATGGCCTAGTTGTTTATGCAATTAAATATTTTAATGATGTAATTAAAGCTCAGAAAAAATATAAAATACCAAATGAATCAGAAAAACTAGCTCTTGAGGCATTAGTGAAAACTCTTGAAAAATGTACAGATGAAATGTCTCCAGAAGATATTCAAACTTTGATTTATTCCACTGGAAAAGAAAATGGTTATGCAGATAGCTTAAGAGATTGGTTCAAGTTAATATATGAAGTAGTTTTTGGTGATGAAAATGGACCTCGAATGGGATTTTTTATAAGTTTTTTTGGTGTAAAAGAAACTACAGAGTTGTTAATGAATAAATTAAAATAATGTTTTCTAAATTAAGACCGCTAATATTTAAGGTAGATCCCGAAAAAGCACATACTCTAGCAATAAAATCATTAAAATTTAATTTAATTCCTAATGTATTTGATGAAAGTAAAAATGATCCTATTTTTCAAACAAAAATTTTTGACAAAGAATTAGATAATCCAATCGGAATGGCAGCTGGTTTCGATAAAAATGCAGAGGTATACAACTCCTTATTTAAATTGGGATTTGGATTTGTAGAGGTTGGAACCATTACTCCTTTAAAACAATATGGAAATCCTAAACCTAGAGTGTTCAGATTGGTAGAAGATGAAGCGTTAATTAATAGACTAGGCTTTAATAATCATGGTGCTGAAATTGTTAAAGATCGTATTAAGCGAAATAACAAGATGGGCTTACTTGGTATTAACATTGGACCTAATAAAAACTCCAGCAATAGATTGAATGATTACTTAATTGGATTAAAAGCTTTTTATGATGATGCAGATTATATAACAATCAATATTTCATCACCAAACACTGAAAATTTAAGAACATTTCACGAAGGTAATAAATTACAAGATTTGCTTAAGTCTATTATGATAGAAAAAAAAAATTTAAAATCAAATATTCCTATAGCTGTTAAAATTTCACCAGATATAGACGAAACCCAAGTCAACCTGATTTCTGAAATTCTTTTGGAATATGAAATAAAAGCAATCATCATTTCAAACACATCAGATGCTACAAGGGATAAACTAAGTGATATCCAAAGACATCAAAAAGGGGGCTTGTCTGGAAAACCAATTGAAGAAAAATCTAATATTTTAATAAATAGATTTTATAAATTATTAAAAGGAAAAATAAAAATTATAGGTGTTGGTGGGGTCGATTCTGGTAAGGCAGCTTATGACAAGTTCACAGCTGGTGCAGATTATGTGCAGCTATATACAGGGATGGTTTTTAAAGGTCCAAATATTGCAGGAATTATAAAAAAAGACCTAAAAGAATTATTAATTAGAGATGGAGTTAAAAATTATACTGAAATTGTAGGAAATAAAACTCTATCTTAAATCTATTAAACTTGACGCTATCCATATCTCCCCTTATATAGGCACTATTATTATGTCAAAAAAATGTGAATTAACTGGAAAAATTCCTATGAAAGGTCACAACGTTAGTCATGCTAACAACAAGACCAAAAGAAGATTTTTGCCGAATTTAAAAAAAGTAAAATTCACAAGTGAACTAATGAAGAGAAGTCTAAAGTTAACAGTAAGCAATTCTGGTGTTAGATCTGTTGATAAAAAAGGTAGCTTCGATGAATTTCTAAAGGCAGTTAAAAACAAAAACCTGTCGCCAAGATTAAAAAAATTAAAAAAAAGTATTTTAATTAAATCACCATTTAAAAAAAAGCCCCTAGCTAAAACTGCTTAATGAGCAAACTTTTTATTACCCTGTCAATTTTGATGGGAGTAGTTGTTTTATCCTCAAATTATCTTGTTCAATTTCCAATTAATTATTATGAATTAAATGAAATTCTCACTTATGGAGCTTTTAGTTATCCAGTAGCTTTTTTGATTACAGATTTAGCCAATAGATTTTATGGTAAATTTGTTGCGAGAAAGATTGTATATTTTGGATTTTTTATAGGAATTATTTTTACACTTTTATTTTCAACTAATTTTGCTGATTTAATTTCTGTAAGAATAGCTATTGGATCTGGAATAGCTTTTCTTACAGCACAACTATTAGATATTCAAATTTTTGACCGTCTAAGAAAAAAAGAGTGGTTTATTGCTCCTTTAACCTCATCTGTTATTGGGTCTACAGTTGACACTTTTTTATTTTTTTCGATTTCATTTTATGCAACAGGTGTACCTTGGATAACATTGTCATTGGGTGATCTATTAGTAAAACTATTTGTATCTCTGATAATGTTAGTACCATTTAAAATATTACTTAAGATCAGTAAGCCAATCTAAACAAATTTAGTATAAAAATTTATAAGATAAAATTTTGTAAGCTAGTTTTGCTACAAGAAAGTTATATGAGTTGAACCCTTTTATTGGTGATAATTCATTTATATCTGCACCAACAATTTTTGAATTTTTTGCTGCAATTCTAATAATATTTAAAGTTTCATCCCATAACAATCCACCTGGCTCAGGAGTTCCAGTAGCTGGCATAATACTCGAGTCTAACCCATCAACGTCAAAAGTAAGATAAACTGTTTTGTTCTTAATTAATTTTTTAAATTTATTAAGATTCCATTTACTTTTATCTTTTGCCCAAAATATATTAATTCTTGATGAGTTTTTTTTTAAAAAAAGAATCTCACTTTCTGATATATTTCTTATACCAAAAGAAATCAGCGAAACATTTGGATAGTCTAAACATCTCTTTATAGCTGATGCATGTGAGAATTTTTCTCCATTATAACTTTCACGTAAATCTGCATGAGCATCAAAATGTAAAAGGCAAATATCTTTATATTTTTTGACAAAAGGAGCAATGCACCCAGGAGTGATTGAATGCTCACCACCAAAAGTCATTGGAAAAAGTTTTTTATCTAAAATTTCTTCATTAATTTTAGACATTTTACCAAGTGCTTTTTTGATATCTTTTTCTATCTTAAATGGCCTTAAAGTTTTGATACCAATTTTTTTGTATGGTTCACAATTTAATTCTTCATCATAAAGCTCTACTTGATGTGACGCTTTGATAATTTCTTTTGGTCCATTTCTTGTTCCTCCACCATAACTAACAGTTTTTTCTAGGCCAAACGGAACTATGACAACTTTTTCTCTAAAATTGACTTTATTATCAATACCTAAAAATCCATTTTTATTAGAAAGATATTTCAATTTATTCAAAAATTTTAGTAAAGTTTTTTCTGTCTCTACTTTTCCATTCACCTTTA
>Ga0233433_10001124_pt1 | contig 26682 bp, 24 predicted proteins | sample SI_122_August201_5_FD_179868 | JGI IMG/M metagenome (GOLD analysis project Ga0233433, IMG submission 179868) | Seawater microbial communities from Saanich Inlet, British Columbia, Canada - SI_122_August2016_100_MG | ecosystem: Environmental > Aquatic > Marine > Inlet | place: Canada: British...
TAGACGATAAGCCGGACAGTGATTATATAGAAGTAGAAGAAGCGGATATTCATTACCTGAGTTGGAATAAACCCAGTCCAAAGGGGCTTTTATTTGTTCACGGTCATAATGCCCATGCTCACTGGTGGGATTTTATCGCTCCTCGTTACAAGGATGAGTATCACACTGTGGCAATTGACCTCTCAGGTATGGGGGACAGTGATCATCGCGACGAATATTCAGCAGATTGTTATGCCCAGGAGATAAAGGCGGTCGCTGATGCTGCGCAGATGAGCTCTGATACCATACTGGTGGCACACAGTTTTGGTGGTTTAATGGCGCTGCGGGCAATGGCGTTGTTTCCAGATCGTTTTAAGGCACTGGTGATATTGGATTCTGGTGTTAAACACCCTGATGATGAAACGGCAAGGGAGCCTGCGCGCTGGAGTCAGCCCAAGGTGTATCCGGATCTAGAAATAGCCAGGTCCAGATTTCGGCTGCAACCCCCGCAGACCTGTGCAAACGAATATCTTGTAAAGCACATTGCCAGACATTCCATAGAACCTATAGATGAAGGATTCGTCTGGAAGTTTGATGAAGAACTAAATTCCAGGATGAAGCTAAGTGGAGATTTTGCGGCGGATCTGGCGAGTATTAAGAAACCTACAACGCTCATGTATGGTGAATTGAGTGCCTCTTTCAGCAATAAAAGTGCGCTGCACATGAAGACGATCAAAGATGACTTAACGGTACTAGAGCTTAAGGATGCTCAGCACCACTTGTTTTTGGATCAGCCGGTGGCCTTCATGGAGCAGCTCGATGAAATACTCAGCGGTTATTGATTCGGCTATGCTCTGTTTGCAACTTGTTGCGACATAAAAAAAGGAGCCGTAAGGCTCCTTTTTTTGTGGTTTTTAGATCAGCTGTTAGCAGGCTTCAAATAAACCAGCAGCACCCATGCCACCACCAATACACATGCTGACAATACCGTATTTCTTTTCTCGTCGGCGCAGTTCTCTGATAATGTGGCCGGTGAGTCTTGAGCCAGTCATTCCAAAGGGATGGCCTATGGAGATTGAACCGCCATTGACATTATAGATTTCCGGGTCAATGCCGAGTGCGTCTCTGGAGTAGACACATTGCGATGCAAATGCTTCGTTGAGTTCTACCAGATCAATATCCGCCATGTTCAGGCCGGTCGCCTTGAGCAGTTTCGGGATTGCAAAAACAGGGCCGATGCCCATTTCATCGGGTTCACATCCGGCTACTGTCCAGCCTCGAAAATAAGCCATCGGCTCAAGGCCCAATTGAGCCGCTCTTTCTGCGCTCATGACCAGGGTCATGGAAGCACCATCTGACAGTTGTGATGCGTTGCCTGCCGTGACGGTGCCATCCTCTTCAAAAACGGGAGACAATTTAGCTAGACCTTCCAGGGTCGTTCCGGGACGATTACATTCGTCGCCAACGCAGACACCATCAACGATTTCTGTTTCTTTGGTTTCTTTGTTGACGATTTTCGCCCATTTTGTAGGCATGGGCATGATTTCGTCATCGAATAGGCCGGCTTGCTGGGCAGATGCTGTTCGCAATTGGCTTTCCAGGGAAAATTCGTCCTGATACTCCCGGGTTACATTATAGCGTCGAGCGACTACTTCAGCGGTATTTCCCATGGCCATAAAGATATCCGGAGAAATTTCCCTGATGGTTGGATGTGACTCGGATTTGCCTGGACTCTGCCGGGTTCCTGCTGATATAGACTCAACGCCACCCGCGATCATAATGTCCGAGCAGCCACTGCCTATCTGGTTGGCTGCAAAAGCAATTGAATTGAGACCTGATGAGCAGGCTCTTGAGATCGTCGAGCCGGCTACCGTCACTGGCAACTTGGACAGAATAACCGCTAGCCGTGCCAGGTTACCGCCCTGTTCGCCTGTTTGCGATGCGGCGCCGACGATGACGTCTTCAACTTCAGCGGGATCAACCTGATGATTCCTTTCCAGTAGTGAATCGATGCAGTGCGCGACCATATCATCGGGTCGAGTTAAATTGAATGTGCCTCGGAAAGACTTTGCTAGTCCTGTTCGAACGCTATCTACTATTACCACATCACGCATGCTGACTCTCCATTGGTTTTTCGTGATTGAATTAAGGCCATTGTGCCTCTTTTGGGTACCTGGAAACAACTAACAAAAGAAGCATTTGCTATATATTGATGCAGTTGATTGGTATAGATAGGCGATTATTGCCTAGGTTCGATGGTTTTTGCCAGGTGTTGGAGGCTTTCTCGTAAGCCACCAGACGCGTTTCTTGCTAACCAAAGACGTTCATGTTCTGCCATGATGCCGTGGATATCCGAGTCAAGATTCTGCTTCTTGACGGAATTACTTCTAAACAGTAGAAGTCTCTGGAGACCGTGAATGGCCATCTTTGAGGCATTACGCAGTTCATCCTGCACCAGCTTTAAGTCTGGCTGGGCGCTGTGGCGGAGCTTCTCACAGATGGATGACAGTTCGTTGATGCAGGCGTGCAGTTGACCATCACTGAGCCCTTGTGTTGCGCTGGGTTCATCACGCATGGACCAGAAAAGTGTCCTGTTGAATATGGTTGCATTGCGTATTTTACTGGGAGCCAGTCCAGGCACCTCCCCCAGTCGGATTAATAACTCGGCTGTGGCTAGGTCAGCCTCTCCAAGGAAAATAAGGTTGACCGCCTCGGCAAGATCCATTCTCTGGGTCGCCTTGTGGTTCCAACTGTGACCGGCCGCCAAGACAAATCCAGGATAACTGATCGGCAGGTACTGATGATGACCGTGATCTCCCCAGTCGGTTACCAGATACCCGGCTGCACCGGTTTTAAGGCCATTACGAGCTGCATTGGCCAGGTTTTTCTTGGCATTTTCAATGCGGCCGGTCAGAGAATTCCAGCTTGATGTGCCCGGGCACACATAGAACTCGAGATGCTGTTCGGCCATGTGTTCACATTCACGCTTGAACGGATGATCACCTTCGTAGCCCCAGTTCAGCGCAATCATGTTTTTAGGCAGTTGATCAAGGCAACTGGGTTGCCGCAAGACAATATCACTCCAGAACTGGGTTCGTCGGTGATGTCGATTACTTAGCTGGTTTATCCTCGCCAGGAAGTCTACGTAGACTTGAGTAGAACCCTTTTGTGAACATTTACGTTTGCTCCAGCCGAGCCCTAGTTCCCAGGGTTCATCACCGCCTATATTAAATAGATCGCCATCAAACAGCGGTAGGTACTCGCGATACAGTTCGTTGAGAAGCGCCAGGCTTTTTTGGTTAGGTCGCAGGGTGCTACCTGTGGCGAAATGGGTTTGAGACCAGGGATGCGTGAAACCGTCGGGGCATTCCGCATATTGGTGATACTGGGGGTGTTTTAGCCATCTTTCGAAGTGTCCAAAGGAATTCAGGTTAGGCACCAGGTTAATAAATCGTTCGTTGCAATAATGTTTTAAACTGAGGATATCGTTGCTATTGAGTGGGGAAGCGTCGGCCCAGACTTGTTGGTGATGTCGGAATGCAAAGGTATGCTCAGTGTAGAGCTGCAGTTGATTGATTTTCAGGCCAGCAAACTGATCGATTAATGTTTTCAGTGATTTCACCGTCGGCACTTTACAGCGGCTGATATCGAGCATGACACCGCGCTGCTGGAAGTCCGGATGATCTTCGATGTTAAAGCACTGAATTTCATCAGTCGCCTGGGCTAGTATCTGCTGTAGTGTCATAAGGCCGTAGAAGGTGCCCGATTCCGAGTTGGCAACGAGGTCTATGCCGCCTTCTCCTGCCCTCAAGCTGTAGGCACCTTCGGTCTTTTCGCCACCCTGCCTGATACGCAGCAAGACAGAATCTGTTTGCAGTTCACTGTAGGAAATCGTTAGCACAGGGTTTTTTTCAGCCATTCTCAAGAGGGTGCCGGTCAGACGTTCCGAGAGAGGCTGCTGGATTAGAATATGATGTCTTTGCCTTAACTGGAGTATTTTTTTCTGGAAAGATATCTTTCTGGGCGGCGGACAGATTTGCATGGCTGCATAATGAATTGAAATTCCACCTTATTAAGACATAATCAATGTGCGCTGTCATGTTACTTACGAGGCAATTTTATGTCCGCTTACTTATTAGCCATAGATCAGGGAACCACCAGTTCCAGAGCTATTATTTTTAATGAGGCTAGTGAGGTAGTTGCAGTAGCCCAACAAGAGTTCAAGCAGTACTTTCCTCGAGATGGCTGGGTAGAACATGATCCGGAGGAAATCTGGGCCAGCGTCCGGCAGGTGGTTGTACAGGCGCTGCAAGCCGCGGCACTTAAAGCTGATGATCTGACCTCTATTGGTATTACCAACCAGCGAGAGACTACCGTTATATGGGACCGAGTTACCGGTGAGGCGGTTCACCCAGCCATTGTCTGGCAGGATCGCCGAACTGCCGAAAAGTGTGAGGAACTGCGGTCAAAAGGCCTCTCAGACAGCATTCAAGCGAAAACAGGTTTGTTAGTTGACCCCTATTTTTCTGGTACCAAAGTTAACTGGATCCTGGATCAGGTTCCTACAGCCAGGGTCAGGGCAGAAGCCGGTGAGCTAGCCTTTGGCACCATAGATTCTTTCCTGCTGTGGCGGTTAACTGCAGGTAAGAGTCACAAGACCGATGCGACTAATGCTGCCAGGACCTTGATGTTTAATATTCATGAGCAGCAGTGGGATCAAGAAATCCTTGATTGGCTGGATATCCCTGCGGCCCTGCTTCCCGAAGTAGAAGATAGCAGTGCAGATTTTGGCCGCTGCGATCCTGATCTGTTTGGTGCCTCAGTCCCCATCGGAGGAATAGCCGGTGACCAACAGGCTGCGCTGATCGGCCAAGGCTGTTTTACTGAGGGGATGACCAAATCAACCTATGGAACAGGTTGTTTTGTCATTATGAATACAGGACATGCGGCAGTGACATCAAAAAATGCGTTATTGACAACCGTGGCCTATAGACTAAAGGGCAAGGTTACCTATGGTCTGGAAGGTTCTATTTTTGTTGCCGGGGCCGCCGTGCAGTGGTTGCGTGACGAGCTAAAATTGATTACTTCCGCCGCTGAAACAGAAGCACTCGCCCGCAGTAATCCAGACAGTCATGGGGTCTATATGGTGCCTGCTTTTACCGGTCTTGGCGCTCCTTATTGGGATGCTGAGGCACGAGGCGCCATACTTGGGCTCACCCGGGATTCCGGCATTGCCGATATCGTCACCGCAACGCTTCAATCCATGGCTTATCAGACCAGGGATCTGCTGAGTGCCATGCGCAGTGATGGTATCGAACCCCAACTTATTAGAGTTGATGGCGGTATGGTTGCAAATGATTGGATGGTGCAGTATCTCGCAGATATATTGCAGATCACGGTTGACCGACCTCAAATCATAGAAACCACCGCGCTCGGGGCTGCTTATTTGGCTGGGCTGCAGGCGGGTGTGTTCAGTTCATTAGATGAGCTTGCCGATAACTGGCAGTTGCAACATCGTTTCAGCCCGGAAATGGACGCAGCATCCAGCACCCGGCTTTATGAGGGCTGGCTTGACGCAGTCCGTCGTGTTCGCAGCAACTGATTTTAAAGGGTCTCAATTAGGTCACAGACGATATCGCAGATCTGCTCGGCCTCGTCTTGGTTGATAATCAGTGGAGGCAGTAGCCGGATCACTGAGTCAGCGGTGACATTGATTAAAAGGCCTTTTTCCAAGGCTTTCTGGACCAGTTCAGTGCAGGGGTGCTCTAGTTCGATTCCGATCATCAGGCCTTTACCGCGAATATCACGAACCAGATTAAGGTGTCCGAGTCGATCGGAAAATTTTTCCAGCATGTACTCACCGATGGTAGTGACGTGCTGTTGGATATCAAGCCTTTCAAATTCTTCCAGAACCGTCAGCGCTACGGCGCAGCTCAAAGGGTTACCGCCGAAGGTCGAGCCATGATTTCCCGGACCAAAGACCTCTGCCGCAGCACCACTGGCAAGGCAGACACCGATAGGGACCCCGTTGCCTAAACCCTTAGCTGTGGCGACCAGGTCAGGGGTGATCCCACTGTGTTGGTAACAGAAGTAGGCTCCTGTTCGGCAATTGCCGGATTGCACCTCGTCTATAATCATTAGCCAGCCCTGGGCATTGCAGATATTGCGGATTCCAATAAGGTACTCCTCATCAGGAATCTGTATCCCGGCCTCCCCCTGGATCGGTTCAATCAAGACCGCGACCACGTTTTGCATCTGTTCAGCAATCTGCTCGATGGATGCAAGGTCGTTATAGGGGACGCGAACAAAGCCACCGACCAGGGGTTCAAACCCAGCCTGGACTTTTCGATTTCCTGTTGCCGTTAGGGTTGCCATGGTGCGGCCATGGAAGGCGGCATCGGCAACGATGATGCAGGGTTGCTCAATACCTTTCTTATGACCGTAAAGCCGGGCAATTTTTATCGCACATTCGTTGGCTTCCGCGCCGGAATTACCAAAAAACATGTTATCCATGCCGGATAACGATGCTAGCTTTTCGGCTAGCTTTTCCTGATGGGGAATTCGGTAGAGATTCGATGTATGCAGAAGTTGCTGGCTTTGCGCGGCAAGCGTTTGAGCGACTGCCTCATTCGCATGGCCCAATGCTATAACACCCAGGCCAGAGAGGGCGTCAAGATAGCGATTACCTTTGTCATCATAAAGCCAGGGACCTTCACCTCGTTCAAATGCAATATCAATGCGACCATAAGTTGGCATAATGGCATTCATAATATTTTCTTCCTTTGTGGATATGTCGCCTAAGGACTGAAATAATAAACCAGAAGTGCCGGAGTCAAAAGCTCCAGTTGAGGAGAACGTCGACTTTGAACCAAATTGAACTGGCAATCTTTGTGTCTCGTTGCGTCGCAATTTGTGAAGAAATGGGGGCAGTACTGCGACAGGCGGCATTTTCCCCAAATATAAAAGATCGACTGGATTTTTCCTGTGCCTTGTTTGATAGCAGCGGAGAATTATTTGCTCAGGCCGCTCATGTGCCTGTTCATCTAGGCAGTATGGCCTTTGCCATGGCCTATATTGTTGAAAAAAGAGCGTGGGCCGAAGGCGATATGCTTATTTTTAACGATCCGTACCTAGGTGGGACGCATTTACCGGATGTGACGTTGGTGCAGCCTTTCTTCGTCGCGGCTCAATTACTGGGTTTTGTGGCAAATCGAGCTCATCATGCCAATATTGGGGCAGATTCTCCCGGTTCCATGCCCATATCTTCGACTCTAGAAGAAGAGGGTTTATTGATAGCACCTTCCTATTTATTTCGTCAGGGAAACCCTGATGAGGCTCTTTTCACCCATCTAGAAACCCACTTAGGGGGTAATACTATCGGCGATCTTGCAGCCCAGGGTAGCGCTAATGCGCTAGGTGTCCAGCGTATAGAAGACCTGGCTTCAAAAACGGGTGCTTGCGTCTTTCAGCAAGCTGTACAACAAACCAACCAGTATGGCTTTGATATTGCCTTGAAGAGTCTCAAAGTCATTCCTGTTGGTCGTTACCAGTTTGAAGATAGACTTGATGATGACGGCTTTGCCGGTCGGGATCTTGCCATTGCGGTTACAATCGATGTCAGTGAGGATCACTTGACCGTTGATTTCAGTGGTACTGACAACCAGGTTAAAGGCAATGTTAATTGTCCGCTTTCGGTGACAGCGGCGGCGGTGTTTTATTGTTTTCGTTGTCTCCTTCCCGAATATGCGCCGGCCTGCTCGGGTATTTTCAAACCGATTCATATTTCAGCTCCCGACGCCTGTCTGGTTAATGCGCAGCGACCGGCAGCGACCGCTGCCGGTAATGTGGAGACTTCCCAGCGAATTGTTGATTGCATTTTTGGCGCGCTGGCACAGGCTTTACCAGACATCATTCCGGCTGCAAGTCAGGGCACCATGAATAATATTGCCATGGGAATCCATCATGACGACCAGGGTGTTTCATGGGATTATTATGAAACTTTAGGTGGAGGAACCGGCGGCGGCCCTCTTGGACCTGGTATTAGTGCCGTGCAATCGCATATGACTAATACGCTTAATACGCCAATAGAAAGCCTGGAGATGCATTTCCCGCTGCGGATTAAGCGGTATCAAATTCGTCGCGGCTCGGGTGGTGAGGGGCGGTATTCAGGTGGAGACGGTCTGATCAGGGAATATGAGTTTCTGAGTTCTGCTGAAGCGACTTTAATAACGGAACGACGCCGTCATTCTCCCTGGGGATTATCTGGGGGGAGACCCGGTCAGGCAGGCAGCAATATGCTCGATGACGTACCATTGCCTGGAAAGTGCCAGCTGACGGTCGAAGCGGGTCAGATCCTCCGGGTTGAGACTCCTGGAGGTGGTGGCTGGGGATAAATAATCCCATTGATGTATAGCCGCTTGTGGCTTTTCTGCGATATTTGAATTGGGATACGGTTGTACCGAGTGTCGGAGATGTGGTGAGTCAGGATTGTTTGTATTTGTTGGATTATTGCTGCTCATGCATTTAACTTTCCTGAAAACAAGTTAGAATGAAGCCGTTACGTCCTTAACAGAGAGCCAGTCAATGGAAGTGTTAGAAGTTATACAACAGCAAGTGCAGGAAAATCCTATCCTCATCTATATGAAAGGATCGCCGGATCAACCCCAGTGCGGATTCTCTTCCCAGGCCAGTCAAATGCTAATTTCCTGTGGTAAAAGATTTGCCTATATCGATATTCTGGCAAATCCGGACATTCGCGCTAATTTACCTGCTTTTTCGGAGTGGCCGACTTTCCCGCAGTTATTCGTAAAGGGGGAATTAGTCGGTGGCTGCGACATTATTAGCGAGATGTACCAGAGCGGAGAGCTGCAGCCTCTTTTGGAAGAAGCTGCCGGTGAAGAGGAACAGGCCAGCTAAACCTGAGGTCATTGCTTATTTAAGTTGTTGCCATTGATTGACAACATCACAGAATATTTCGGCTGTTTTCTCACAGTCATAAATGGCCGAATGAGCCTCACTGGCATTAAAAGAAATCCCGGCTGATTCGCAGGCCCTAGCCAGCACGGTCTGACCGTAGGCCAGGCCACATAAAGTCGCTGTATCAAATGAAGAAAATGGATGGAACGGATTTCGTTTTATCCCGCAGCGCTCTGCTGCCTGATTTAAGAAGGCCTGATCAAAAGAGGCGTTATGGGCGACGATAACCGCTCTTTGGCAGCCGGTTCGCTTAACCTCGCCACGTATGCCGCTGAAAATTTCGGTCAGGGCTTGTTTTTCCGGAACCGCCAGTCGAAGAGGATTATATGGGTCAATACCGGTGAATTCCAGGGATGCCTGCTCTATGTTTGCCCCTTCAAAGGGAATGATATTGTGAAAGAATTGTTCTCCTGGATGCAACTGACCTTTATCATCCATTTCGATTAGAATCGCTGCGAATTCAAGGACCGCGTCAGTACTGCTGTTAAAGCCACCGGTTTCCAGGTCAATGACAACAGGAAGAAATCCCCTGAAGCGGCTGGCGATAGGTGCTTTCTGGTCGTTCAAGATGATTCGCTTGAGTTATTAACGACCTGCCAGTGGACGGCTTCCCCAGCTCTCAGCGGAACCAGGTCGGACTCGCCAAAACGCATTTTAGATGGGCAGACCCATTCGGTTTCAATCAGCTTAATTGTTCCGGTATTGCGTGGTAACCCATAAAAGTCAGCACCGTAGCAGCTGGCAAAGCCTTCCAGGGCATGCAAGCCATTGTTGTTGGCAAAGGCCTCGGCATAGAGTTCGATGGCAGCATGCATGGTATAACAGCCTGCAGCACAGCCGCAGGCGTTTTCTTTCGCTGACACTGGGTGGGGTGCAGAATCTGTTCCCAGGAAAAAGCTTGGGTCACCTGACGTCGCAGCCTTGATCAGAGCTTGCTGATGTCGGTCTCGTTTCAGTACGGGCAGACAATAAAGAGTTGGTTTGATGCTACCTACCAGCATGTCATTACGATTGTAGAGCAGATGGTGAGCGGTAATGGTTGCACCGATGTTGTGAGTCGATGCTTTTACAAAATCAACCGCTTCTGTCGTCGTGATATGTTCGAAAATAATTTTCAAGTCAGGGAACTGCTGCACGAGCGGCTCCAAGTACTGTTCGATAAATATTTTCTCTCTATCAAATATGTCTACGCTCGCGTCAGTGACTTCACCATGAACGGCCAGGCGAAGATCGTGCTTCTGCATTTCTTCAAAAACTGGGTAGAGGCCTTCAATGGCGTTGACGCCGGCATCTGAGTGGGTTGTAGCCCCTGCTGGGTAGAGTTTACAGGCGTGGATAATGCCGCTGTTGGCAGCATCTTTAATCGTCTCTGCGCTGGTTTGATCTGTAAGGTAGAGGGTCATCAATGGGTTAAAAGATCGATGCTCGGGGACTTGACTGAGAATCCTATCACGGTAGCGAGTTGCATCTAAACGGGTTAACACCGGTGGTACCAGATTCGGCATGATAATGGCCCTGGCAAAATAACGGCTCACATCCTGCGTTGTTGCAGCAAGGTAGGCGTCGTCTCTCAGGTGAACGTGCCAGTCATCAGGTTGGCGGATGGTCAAGGTGCGCATTTGGGTATTGTAACACTCCTGTAAGGACACTGGCTTGATTACTGGCAAAGGTTTACCATACGCAGCTTGTTAACAAACCTCCAAAGGGTGTTATGGAACAGATCAATAAAGTAGTTCTGGCTTATTCAGGCGGGTTGGATACTTCAGTGATTCTGCGCTGGCTGCAGGAAACTTATCAATGCGAGGTGGTTACTTATACTGCAGATCTAGGCCAGGGTGAAGAACTCGAGCCTGCTCGAGTAAAAGCCGAAAGTATGGGTATAAAGGAAATTTATATTGATGATGTCAAGGAGGAATTCGTTCGGGATTTCGTATTTCCCATGTTTCGATGCAATACCGTTTACGAAGGTGAATATCTGTTAGGGACGAGTATTGCCCGTCCGTTGATTGCAAAAAGGCTGGTGCAGATTGCTGAGCAGACCAACGCCCAGGCAATAGCTCATGGGGCAACCGGAAAAGGTAATGATCAGGTGCGTTTTGAATTGGGTGCTTATGCCCTGAACCCGGATTTAAAGGTGATTGCACCCTGGCGGGAATGGGATCTTAGTTCCCGTGAATCATTGATGGCTTTTTGTGAGCGCTATCAGATCAAAGTTGATAAAAAGCATGGCGAGAAATCCCCTTATTCCATGGATGCTAATTTGCTGCATATCTCTTATGAAGGGGCTGAACTGGAGGACCCTGCAGTTGAGCCAAATGAATCTATGTGGCTGTGGTCGGTAGCGCCGGACCAGGCACCGGATCAACCGACTTATCTGGAATTAGGTTATCGACATGGTGATCCCGTGTCACTTGATGGGAAACAGTTCTCACCGGCTAACCTGCTCGCCGAACTAAATCGGCTCGGAGGGGAAAACGGAATTGGTCGAACTGATATTGTCGAGAACAGATACGTTGGTATGAAGGCTCGAGGCTGTTATGAAACGCCGGGAGGAGCTATTTTGCTCAAAGCCCACCGAGCCATTGAATCCATTACCCTCGACCGGGAGATGACTCACCTCAAAGACGATTTAATGCCAAGGTACGCGAGTTTGATCTATAACGGTTATTGGTGGAGCCCGGAACGAAAGGCCCTGCAGGCGTTGATTGATGAATCGCAACAGGTCGTCAACGGTACGGTCAGGCTAAAGTTGTATAAAGGTAACATTATGGTTGTCGGCAGGGAGTCCAAACAGGATAGCCTTTATGATGCCAACGTAGTTACTTTTGAAGATGATGCCGGGGCTTATGATCAGGCAGATGCTGCTGGTTTCATTAAACTTAATGCACTGCGTTTGCAGATGGCGAGTAGAAAGGGCCGTAAGCTGATTTGATGCCAGGTAAGCGATCGGCGCTTCGCTGGCTAGCTATTCCTGCTTCAGCAGTTGGCGTTCCTTGCCTCTGAATTCGCACTCATCAAACACCACGCAGGCACCGCATTTCGGATTCCTTGCGGTACAGATGTAACGTCCGTGAAGAATCAGCCAGTGATGAGCATCAGTGATAAATTCGTCGGTAATGACCTTGAGGAGCTTCTGCTCAACCTGTAGTACATTTTTACCTGGAGCGAAGCGAGTCCGGTTGGAAATGCGAAAAATGTGCGTATCAACAGCCATGGTTGGTTCACCAAAAGCCGTGTTCAGGACAACGTTGGCGGTTTTTCGACCAACGCCGGCGAGTGCTTGTAGTGCTTCTCTGGTTCTGGGTACTTCGCCGCCGTGGATTTCAAGTAAGCTATGGCAGGTTTTGATGATATTTGCAGCTTTGCTATTGAACAGGCCAATGGTCTTGATATAAGACTTCAAACCGCTAACGCCGAGTTCGGCAATGGCAGCAGGGGTGTTGGCGACAGCGTAAAGTTTTTCAGTCGCTTTGTTAACGCTGACATCGGTTGCCTGCGCCGACAGGATTACCGATATCAATAGCTCGAAGGTCGACTCAAATTTGAGTTCCGTCGTGGGGCTGGGATTTTCATCACGTAACTTGCTGAGAAACTGGTAGCGTTTTGCGGCGTTCATGTCGTAATTCCAGATAGTTTTTAAATGCAATAATGCAGCCGAATACCAGAAAGGCACCTGGTGGTAGTGTGGCCAATAAAATGGGGAAGTCGTGAAGATGTAGGGTTAGGTCGCTGGTAGCGGTGCCCAGGATGATATCCATGTGGGCGAATAGGGTACCGTAGCCAATGATCTCCCTCAGGCTGCCGAGTACTACCAGCACCAGGAGAAATCCGAGGCCCATCATAAGGCCGTCCAGAACGGCATATTTGACCGGACTTCGTGAGGCCAGTAATTCGGCTCTACCTAAAATAGCGCAGTTGGTCACAATTAGAGCGACAAATAAACCGATTCTCTGGTGTAACTCATAAAAGTAGGCCTGTAGGCATAGATCGGCCAGAGTCACTGAGGAGGCGATCACGAGAATCTGGATGGGTAGCCGTACCTGTTGATGAAGATGGTTGCGAATCAGGCTGATTAAAAAGTTCGAACTCAGCATGACCATTAAGGTGATGACACCCAGGCCCAGAGCTGTGGCCAGGTGACTGCTGACTGCCAGGAGCGGGCATAGCCCGAGTAGTTGAACCAGGGCCGGGTTATTTCGCCAGATGCCATCGAAGGCGATACTTTTGTAACTAATCATCAGAGCGCTTCTCCGTGGCTGTGCTATTGATCAGCACTGGTTGAGCATTTGCCAGGGTTTTACCGACTGCCCGGGTTACAGCACGTGTTGTAATCGTCGCTCCGCTGACATGATCAAAAGTGCCCTGGTCGCGCTTTAACTCGAATATGGCTGACCCATGCTGCTGCTGGATAAACTGGTTAAGCCAATCGGACCTTGCTGTTTCTATGACATCGCCGATACCCGGTGTTTCGTTGTGTTCTACAATACGAATGCCGCGCACCTGACCATTAAGGTCAACTGCTAGCCAGCCTAGAATAGCGCCATTGTAGCCCTGCCGGGTAGTCAATGGCAGGATAAACCCGGTAGGGTCTGAGTTAAGATGGCTAGCATAAACCAGTGCAGTAGACGGCTGTTTGGTGAGAGTTTCATTGGCATTGGGCAATACCTTGGCGAGTTGTGCCAGCGCATAGACTTGCTGGTTGTGTTTTATCCTGTTTTCGGTGAGCCAGTGCATTACGGCTAGCGTCACAGCGCAGATAAGGGCAATGGTGGTGAAGGTTTTTACGGGTTTATTCATGATCAGAGTTTATTAATTGATGTTCTCGGCCTAACCATAGGTCGAGCAGCGGTGTGCTGGCGTTCATTAATAGAATCGCGAAAGCCAGGCCATCCGGGTAAGCACCGATACTACGAATCAGGAATATCAGCAAGCCCACGCAGGCGGCGAAGATTAGCTGGCCGGTTCTGGAATCCGGAGAACTGACTGGATCAGTTACGATAAAAAAAGCGCCCAGCATGGTGGCTCCGGAGAACAGATGGAATAAGGGTGAGCCGAGGCTAGCTGAGCTGCCCGAGTCGTAAAAAGCCAGGCTAGGTATTAGCAGGCCGGCTAACATGGCCGCCGGCATGTGCCAGGAAATGACCTTGACCCTAAGCAGGTATAGGCCACCGAGCAGGAATGCCAGGTTGATCCAGGTGAAGGCATGCAAGACGTTTGCCTGATCCGCTAGAAACTCCATGACAGTCTGGCCCTGCCGATGTCTGAACAGGTCCAGTGGAGTCGCTCCACTGAATCCCTGGATTTCTATCAGGCCTGTCTTCATTGCTGCGAGGGTTTGCAGGTCATAGGTGACTGGGCCATTGTAATGCCATTGGGTCATGGCTAAAGGGAAGGCGATAATAAGACCTGCGTAGCCAACCATAGCGGGATTGAAAATATTCTGGCCAAGTCCTCCATAAACATGTTTGCCAAAAACTAGCGCGAAGATGACGCCTGCGATGGCGATATGAATGGGAAGAAAAGGCGGCAGGGCCAGCCCGAGTAGAGCACAGCTAAGCAGGCCGCTACCGTCAGTCGGGTAGCCTGCGGCAGAGGGGTTCAGTTTGTAAATAAGCGTTTCACAGATCCAGCCGGAGGCTATGCAAATGACCAGGTTGAACAGGATTCCAAGTCCGTAGAAGTAGATCATCACCATAGCGCCCGGTGCCAGAGCCAACATCGTGTGGTACATGAATTGTCTAGTATTCATGGGTTGAGCTGATTTCTGAGCGCATCAAGGAGTTCTTCGGCCTCGCTGGGCTTAGGCCTGTTGGCGACCTGGCTGGCGCTGCCTGCCAGTCTTTGCTCATGTCGGGCATATTTTTTTTCGAACCTGAGCGCCATCGCTCGCTCTTCCGACAATATTTTATTGTTGTGTTTCATGACATGAAAGGTCCGGGTCAGAGGCAATTCGCTTGGGCAGGACCGATCACACAAGCCGCATTCAATGCAGTCAGACAGGCGTAGCTGCTCAGCGAGAGTGGCATTATTGGCGGCGAGGAAAAGCTGCTGTGGAGCTAGTTCGCGAGGGCAGGCCTGCATGCACTCGCTGCAATGGATACAGGGAATGTCAAAGTCTGGGAGCAGCTTGGCCGTGTTGCTGTGGCTAACCGGGATAAGGTCAATGCAGTCTACCGGGCAGGGTGGTAGGCAGAGGCCGCATCCGGTGCAATCCAACTGCACGATGGTGTGCATTAGTTGTGGTGCACCAATAATTGCGTCAACGGGACAGGCTTTGACACAGAGCGAGCAGCCGATACAGTCGTTTTCTCCTATAACTGCACTGACGGGTTGGTCAATTGCGGTAAGTTCTTCTGCCAGCGGCAGTTCCGGACGATTTAACAGGCCTGCCAGATTTGCGATTAGCACTGTTCCGCCAGGTGGGCAGCGATTGATGCTTTCGCCTTCTGCGACAGCCTCAGCGTAGGGTCGACATCCTGCAAAGCCACATTGAGCACATTGGCTCTGCGGCAGCAGTTCGTTGATAGCGTTAATTACATCACTGTCATCGGCACTTAAATGTGCGGCACTGATTTGCAACAGCAATCCTGTAAAAAGCGCTAATCCACCCAGTAGCAATACAGCTAGAATAATACTGGTCATGTGTTCATGCCGGTGAAACCAAGGAAGGCGAGTGAGATAAGACCTGCGGAGATCATATTAATCGCAGCACCCTGAAAAGGCTGTGGTATACGATAGCTTTCCTGTTTCAGCCTAATGGCTGAGAAGATCACGATCAGCAGTGAAAACCCGAGTGCGGCACCGAGTCCCAGTATAATGGCATCTATAAAACTTTGGTTCTGTCGGACATTGATCAAGGCTACACCGAGCACCGCGCAGTTAGTGGTAATGAGCGGCAGGAATATACCCAGGACCTGGTGCAGTATGGGTTGAGTGGCTCGGATGACTACTTCTGTAAATTGAACCAGTACTGCGATGACAACGATAAAGGTGATGATGCGCAGGTATTCAAGATTAAGGGGTAGTAAAATAGTGTGTTCAATGATGAAGCTAACGGCTGATGCCAGGGTAAGCACGAATGTGGTCGCCGCTGCCATGCCGATAGCGCTGGTCATTTTCTGGCTGGCACCCATGAAGGGACAAAGACCTAGAAATTGCACGACCACAAAGTTATTGACGAAGATCGCACTCAATAGAATGGTCAGGGTTTCTGGCATGGGCGCTAGGGCATCATCTTACTTTCATACCGGGCAGGGCGCCTGAATCAGGAGAAATCAGGAATATGTCGCCGTCGCCGGGTCCGGCTGCCAGGACCATACCTTCGGAAGTACCGAATTTCATTTTTCGAGCTGCCAGGTTGGCGACTACAACGGTCAATTTGTCTTTTAACTCGTCGGCAGGGTAAGCACTTTTAATACCGGAAAAAACACGTCTCTGGTGATCTCCCAGGTCCAGGGTCAGTTGCAGTAGCTTGTTTGAACCGTCTACAGTTTGGGCCTGAACAATGCGGGCAACCCTTAAGTCAATTTTCGAGAAAGTGTCGATATCGATTTCAGGGGAAATGCTGGCTTCGTCCAAGCTCTGGGTAGCCGGTTGAACTGTGGCCTGGTCAGGTTTGCCTGCTTCAAGCATCGCCTCAATCGAGCGACTTTCGATTCTTTTCAGCAAGGGTTCAAAAGGCTTAATGCGATGATCAATGAGCTGTTTATCCAGGTCTGACCATTGCAGGTCTCCACAATTGAGGAAGTGCTCTGCTTTTAACGCCAGGTCTGGTAGTGCGGGTTTGAGGTAGATGATCAGCATTCGAAACAGGTTAAGGCCATCAGAGCAGACTTGCTGGGCCTGGGCTTTTGTGGATGGATCCTTTATCAATATCCAGGGTTTTTGCTCAGCTATAAATTGGTTAGCTAGATCGGCCAGGGCCATGATTTGCCGCATCGCTTTGCTGAATTCGCCTGATTCGTAGTTGGAGGAAATCTGTTGTTGTTCGCTGATGAAGCTGTTAATCAGCTCACATTGGGTTTCACTGGCCAGGTTACCTTGAAACTGTTTATTGATAAATCCAGCACATCGGCTGGCAATGTTAACGAGCTTACCAACCAGGTCAGAGTTTACCCGTTGAACAAAATCCTCCAGATTGATGTCTAAGTCTTCGACGCCATTACCGAGTTTGGCGGCAAAATAATAACGCAGGTAAGTCGGATGCAGCTCATTGAGGTAGGTTCTTGCGTTGATGAAAGTACCCTTCGATTTAGACATTTTCTCGCCATTAATGGTTGCAAAACCATGCACGCGGATAGATGTAGGGGTGCGGAACCCGGTCATGTGCAGCACCGCAGGCCAGAATAGAGCATGGAAATTAACAATATCTTTGCCGATAAAGTGGTGTACCTCACAATTCGAATCAGGTTTCCAGAAATCATCAAAATCGATGTTTTCATGTTGGTTGCAGTAGTGCTGGAAGCTGGCCATGTAACCTATCGGCGCATCTAACCAGACATAGAAATATTTGCCTGGTTCATCAGGGATTTCGAACCCGAAATAGGGGGCATCGCGGCTGATATCCCAATCCTGCAAGCCCTGGTCGAGCCATTCTGATAGTTTGTTGGTAACGGCAGTCTGGAGAGTGCCGCTGCGAGTCCATTTATTTAGGTAATCAGTATGCTCTGATAATTTGAAGAAAAAATGTTTTGACTGTCGAATCTCGGGTGCCGATCCGGACAACTTCGAGATGGGTGTGCCCAGTTCCATGGCAGAATAGGTGGCTCCGCAGGCATCACAGTTATCACCGTACTGACCTTCTGCGCTGCATTGCGGACAGCTCCCAGTGACGAATCGATCTGCCAGGAACATACCTTTTTCGGCATCGTAAAGCTGATCAACATCCTGCTGGCTGATTTGTCCGGATTGTTTCAGTCGGCCATAAATTAAGTAGAGTAAGTCTTTATTCTCGTCTGAGTGGGTAGAGTGGAAATTGTCATGGCTGATCTCAAAATCACGGAAGTCCTTGATATGCTCTTCTTTAACAGCCGCGATATGTTGTTCTGCACTGATGCCAAGGGCATCGGCATTTAGCATAGTGGCTGTGCCATGAGTGTCATCGGCACAGACATAGATGCACTGGTTTCCGGTCATTCTTTGGTAACGAACCCATATATCTGTCTGTATATGTTCCAACAAGTGGCCCAAATGGAGCGATCCATTAGCATAAGGCAGGGCACTGGTAACGAGGATTCTTCTTGCTTTACTCATTTTGACTCGAAGGATAGGGTTAAAAATACCGATTTTAAGTGATTTCCGTTTGGTATGCGATGTATTCCATTGGAAGTCGACAGCTGAATGCAGGAAAGCCTTGATTGGACACTGATTTTAACTGCCTCAGGATGTATCATAGGCGGTCTGCGAAGTCCTAAGACAGGAAGTCGGGCGCAAAAAGGAATGGGTGGTCAGCTAGATGAATAATCCAAGTGAAGGGGGGCAGTTCGAGCTTAGCGAGGTTCGTCATATCATCGCTGTTGCATCGGGCAAAGGTGGTGTAGGCAAGTCAACAGTAGCCAGCAATCTGGCCGTTGCTCTGTCATTACAGGGACAACAGACCGGTTTGCTGGATGCGGATATTTATGGGCCCAGTCAGGGGCTCATGATGGGCGTTCCAACTGGAACCAGGCCCGAAGTCGTTGATGACCTGTTACAACCGATCATGTCCTGTGGATTGCAATGTATGTCCATGAGTTTTCTTGCCAGCGCCCAGACTCCAGCGGTTTGGAGGGGACCTATGGCCAGTGGAGCCATGCAGCAGCTATTGACCCAGACGCAATGGCGAAGTCTCGATTTTCTTGTCATTGATATGCCGCCCGGTACCGGAGATATTCAATTGACTTTGGCGCAGCGAGTCCGTGTTGATGGTGCGTTGATCGTCACAACGCCACAGGACATTGCCTTACTGGATGCCCGTAAGGGGATAGAAATGTTTCGTAAGGTGGATGTCCCCGTCCTTGGTGTGGTTGAAAATATGAGCACCTATCGGTGTCGGCATTGTGGTGCAGAAGAAGCCATATTCGGCACGGGTGGTGGTCTTGCTATAGCGTCAGAATACGATACGGCACTGTTGGCCAGTTTACCGCTTGATTTGAAAACTAGAGAGCTTACCGACCAGGGTAAACCCGTTGTGCTGGCTGAACCTGAGTCACCAGGAGCTCAGCTTTATTTGTCGCTTGCCAGTGATGTTATCGCCGCTGTTGCAGCAAACAGGCCACCGGATAGTCCCATGATTTCTATTGTGGATGATTAGCATTACGCCATCAGCTGTCTGTGTTACCGCTGTTCAATTTCTGTTTTGGAGTTAAGAGATGTCTATTAAGTCAGATAGGTGGATTCGTACTATGGCTGAGAGTGCGGAAATGATCACCCCTTTTGAGTCAGGGCAGGTCAGGCAGGGCGCTACCTCGAAGGTGATTTCCTATGGAACCTCCAGCTATGGTTATGATGTTCGCTGCGCCGATGAATTTAAGGTGTTTACAAATATTCACTCGGTTATCGTGGATCCAAAATTTTTCGATGAAAAGAGCTTTGTTGATATCAAAAGTGATGTCTGTGTTATTCCGCCAAATTCCTTTGCCTTGGCGAGAACGGTCGAGTACTTCAAGATTCCACGCAGCGTTCTTACCATCTGCCTGGGAAAGTCGACTTATGCACGATGCGGTATTATCGTAAACGTAACGCCGTTAGAGCCTGAGTGGGAAGGGCACGTGACCTTGGAATTCTCGAATACAACCAACCTGCCGGCTAAGATTTATGCCAACGAGGGTGTTGCACAGATGCTATTTTTTGAAAGTGATGAAGAGTGTGAAACCTCATATAAGGATCGTGGGGGTAAGTATCAAGGCCAGGTCGGTGTGACACTTCCAAAGACCTGAAGTTCAGAATTCGAAAATGGTTTCTCCGCCTAACTGTGCTTCTTCTATCATTAAAGAGAATCCTTTGTTGTCCTTGCCTGTTTGTTCGAAACGAACCAGCATGAATTCGTATTCTGGGGCCATCCACAGGGTAGTAGACCGATCTGTAGCACTGTTGCTGCGCTTGATCTTCCAGGTTTTAATCTGTCCTAGTTTAGTCGATAGCATTTCTTTGCCAACAATTTGGAACTGGTACTGTTTTAGTCGACCTTCATCGAATACCGTGTATTCGAACCCTTCTGGCAGGGTCTGCTGACGTGCCGCTCGCAGCAGATCTGCCTGCAGTTGAAATTGGTAAAGGAGCTTGTCAGAGGTCGTGCTGCCAGGTTCTAACGGGAATTGGGTGTTGTTTAGTAGATCGGTGACGGTGTTAGCAAGCCAGTCAAATCGTAATTGTACTTTTTTGTTTTTACCCAGGCCTGTGCGCTGGTAACGGTATGCTTCAGGTCGGGCTGTCCCATTCTGGAGCTGGAAAGCTGAAATTTCTTCGACATCTGCGAATAGGCTAGTCGCAGATGATTTGAGCAGGTATTGTCCGGATGCAGCGACTTCCAGTTGGCGGATTCCCTTGGCGCTGATTGGCAAGCCCATGTAGTCGGCTTTATAGGTGACTTTAAAACCCTTTGGTCCTTCGGCCGGTTGGGCCAATGTGACGGGTATCATGAAAAGACAGCTTAGGGTTACTATAGTTTGGTAAAATGTTTTCATCTCGTAAATTAGTTAGACTCTGTAAGGATCTTCATATTAGCGTAGTTACTTGAATTAGCCAGACTTTGAATTAATGTGAGAGTGCTGCATGAATAAGGTTACAGCGATATTTACCGCCAAGTGTTAAAATTATAATCTTTCAGGTTTTTATTATAAGAATGCCCAGATACGTCATTAGTTCCCTACTACTTGTATTTTTATTTTCAGGTGCGACGCGTACTGCGGTTGCAGTTACGGTAGAAGAACTTTATGTAGCTGAGATATTGACCCAGTCACAGACTCCGTTGCAGCGAACTCGGGATGCCCAGAAAGGAATGACCCAGGTGATAAAACGGCTCTCGGGAACGAGCAATTTTGCGGATAACGCATTTATTGCCGCAGCTATCAGGCGCCCCGATAATTATTACTCAGAATACAGCTATTCAGCTGTAGAACGGTCGGGTCCGGATAACGCCCAAACGGAATCGCCGCCGGATGAGCAGGAAACCGGCCCTTACGCTGAACAAGAAGGGGAAAGCTGGCAGTGGATAAGGTTTCGTTTTGAGCCTAACCTGGTGTCGAAATTACTCCGCGATGCAGGTTTGCCTTTTTGGGGCAGTAACCGACCTAATGTGCTTGTCTGGATTGCGCTGGGTGATGGATCCAGCAGGCAGTTTCTTAGTGAGTCTGGAATGGATGCATTCAATGTTGAGCTGCAGCGGCAGGCAAAATTACGCGGGCTTCCCGTGTATTACCCGCTCTGGGATCTGGAAGATACTGCTGGCCTGTCTCTGGCAGAGATCTGGGGTTCCTTTCTTGATCGCATCGATGCGGCCTCTGCTCGATATCAGCCAGATACTATCCTGACTGCCAGAGTGCAGCAGGAATCCTCGGGATTATGGTCAATAAACTGGAACGTCAAACTCGAACAGAGATGGCAGATTAATTCGGTTGATATTGGTACCAAGCAACAGTTGGCCGCCTCTATGATTGATCAGATTGCTGAAGAATTTAGCCGACGTTATGCCGTAGATTCGAGTCAGCGATATTTGCAGATGACCATTGAAGGTATCAACAGCGTGGAGAGCTATGCCCTGGCGAGTCGTTATCTCTCGAGTCTGTCACCTGTGGTCGAGGTGAACGTAGTCAGTGTAGAAGACGATATCGTTCGCTATCTATTGAGTACAGAGGGTCGACAGGATCAACTTGTCGGAGTGATCGAGCTCGATCAGCGAATGACGTTGTTGGATTCTGATGAAACCGCGTCTCGTCTTTGGTATCGCTGGTTGCATTAGCAGATTAGCATCGGAAAATAACGGGCTTTTGGGAGCGGTATGATTTCACTAGGTAGAAATTTTTGGTTTGTCGTCGGCGTGCTCGTGCTGTCTGGCTTGGTGTATCTGCTCGAACCAATCCTTTCGCCGTTTCTGGTTGGCATCATCCTGGCATACCTTGGGGATCCGTTAGTTGATCGTCTCGAAAAAGCAGGCCTGGGTAGAACTCCAGGGGCCATTGTCGTTTTTTTGGGGTTTGCCGTTCTGCTGATTGGTCTCCTGTTGGTTCTAGTACCGGTGCTTTTCAGGGAAACTGCGAGGTTTGCTCAGGGCATACCGGACCTGCTGAGATGGCTGCAACAGACCCTTAGCCCTGCCTTGATCTCGCTGATGGGCGTGGATCCTTTCGACTTCCAGCTTGATACACTCAAGAGTCAATTAGCCGATCACTGGCATCAGACCGGAAGCATTGTCAGTCAGGTACTTGCCAGAGTGACGTCTTCCGGAGTCGCGCTGCTAGGTACATTGATGAATATCGCGCTGGTTCCTGTAGTCGCTTTTTATATGATGCGAGATTGGGATATTGTCATCGTTAAAATTCAGGCTCTGTTGCCCAGAGAAATGGTGACCACCGTTAATCAGCTTGCCCTGGAGTGTGATGAAGTATTGGCCGCATTTCTTAAAGGTCAATTGCTGGTTATGGCGCTACTCGGCACTATCTACGCGGTCGGCCTGGGCATGATAGGGCTGGACCTGGCTATTTTGATTGGCTTGGTCGCCGGGGTTGCCAGTATTGTTCCCTATCTTGGTTTTGCCATTGGAATAGTCGCCGCTCTAATCGCTGCCTTTTATCAGTTTCAGGATTGGCTGCATCCGGGCTATGTCGTTTTGGTGTTTGCAGGTGGTCAGTTACTGGAGGGTACAATACTAACCCCGTGGCTGGTAGGTGATAAAATTGGCCTGCATCCCGTCGCTGTGATTTTTGCCATTTTAGCCGGTGGCCAGTTATTTGGGTTTATCGGTATCTTGCTGGCTTTGCCTCTGGCTGCTGTTCTAATGGTCTTGCTCCGTTATCTGGTGCGGCATTATCTGCAAAGCGAATACTATACCCAGGCAATTACGGAACAATCCGGTGGTGCCGAATCTAACCTCGATCCCGATTCTGACACTGATGCTGGCCCCGATGCTGGCCCCGATGCCGTGCCTGAGCCTATTGAGGCGAATCAGGAGGTGGTAGCTGATCCCACTGATGGCGGGCAGTCCGCTTGAACGAACAACTTGTTTTTGAATTGCCTTTAAGGGTTGATGCTACCTATGCAAATTATCGTGGCTCGGCTGGTGCCAGGCTGCGGCAATTGGCACCGTTGACCAGTATCGTCTCCGGGCTTGCTGGTAGTGGCAAGACGCATTTATTGCAGGCGGCTTGTCATGATGCTGAATCACAGGGGAAGGAATGCATATACCTGGATTTGAGGCAGCCACTAGAAGCCAGCATATTTAAGTCATTGGATCAGTTTCCGGTCATTGCTGTGGATCATCTAGATGCGGTTGTTGGCGATAGAGATTGGGAACTGGCGATTTTTGATCTAATGAATGCGGTCCAGGATAGCTCAGATAGCTGGTTACTACTGGCTTTGGTCAAGCATCCAAGGCAAGTGAAATTTTGCTTGAATGATCTTGCATCCCGGTGTCGTTCTGCGATGCTTATAGTCACCGATCAGCTTGATGATGGTGAGAAAGTCAAGTTGCTCCAGACCACGGCTCAACAGCAGGGATTTTGCCTGCCAGAAGAGGTAGCTCGATTTATGATTAACCGGATGCCCCGGGATCTGCCGCACCTGCTTGAAAATATGAAATTGCTGGCAAGTGAATCATTACGCAGGCACCGACTGGTCACCATTCCCTTCGTAAAAGAGACATTGCGACTCTAGATGAAAGTACTTTTTACAGGTGGAGGCACGGCTGGACATGTGACTCCCAACTTGGCTTTGATAAAGGCCTGTGCAGGCCGCGATATCGATTGCGTCTATATCGGTTCATACAATGGAATTGAAGCTCGATTATTGGGAAACACTGAAGTTCCTTATTTTGCAATTCCGACCGGCAAATTACGCCGTTATTTCTCGTGGCAGAATTTTTTCGATCCAGTCAAAATTCTGATCGGCTGCTTTAAGGCCTGTTTTCTGATGATCAGGTTGAAGCCTGATGTGGTTTTCTCCAAAGGCGGTTATGTTGCGGTACCGGTCGTGATTGCGGCCAGACTGCTAAACGTACCAGTGATTTGCCATGAATCGGATATGACCCCTGGTTTAGCGAATAGAATCTGTTTCCCCTTCGCTGCAAGAATATGTGTTAATTTCCCGACTGCTTTGGCGTCAGTGCCCGCTGGCAAGGGTTTGCTGACGGGCACACCTGTCAGGAAAAGCTTGCTCAGCGGTGAGGCTAACAGGGCGCGGCAATTGATGTCGATAGAACCCGATATACCTGTAATGCTTGTCTTTGGCGGCAGCCAGGGAGCCGTTGTTATCAATGACCAGGTAAGAAAAGTCCTCGAGGAATTGTCTGCGAGGTGGTTTGTTATTCATGTGGTGGGTGCAGGGAATATAGTTGCCGAGTTAAACACCCGGCAGCGCTACGTCCAGCTGGAATTCGTGGACGAGGGCTTTGGTGATTTGCTTGCCGCAGCCGACGTTGTCGTTGCCAGGGCCGGAGCTAATTCGATTTATGAATTACTGGTGACTCGTAAACCTCACCTGCTGATTCCGCTGACAGCAGTTGCAAGTCGGGGTGATCAGATAGAAAATGCCGAGGTGATGCGTGAGCTGGGTTTTAGCCGGGTACTTGAAGAACCTGAAATGACGGATAAGACGTTCCTCGAGGAGGTTGATCGCATCTGGCGGGACCGGGTGCGGTTGGCCGAAAATATGAGTCAGTTTGCAATTGTCGATAGTGAGACTATTATTTTAGATTTGATGGAAGAATTGTCAGAGGAGGGCGCTTGATCTTGAGCAGCATGATTTTCGTAAAAAGATTAATGTCGATTTTAATACTGATGCTACCCTTGGCCCATGCTGATGATAAGCAGGATGTCATGGATTATCTTGATCAGCGCTCTGAAGGGTTTTCTGAACTGGCGATGTCCATCTGGGATTACGCGGAGTTAGGTTACCTGGAGGTTCAAAGTAGTGCCCTGTTGCAGAAGACCCTAACGGAGGCTGGCTTCGCAATTGAGTCGAATATTGCTGGCATACCGACCGCCTTTATTGCCAGTTATGGTCAGGGAAAACCTGTTGTAGGTATCCTGGCTGAGTTTGATGCATTGCCAGGGATATCTCAGTCAGCATTGCCAACCCGTTCTATTCTTGAGGATAAACAATCAGGCCATGCCTGTGGTCACCATTTGTTTGGAGTGGGGTCTACAGCGGCAGCGATCGCTGTCAAACAATGGCTGGAACAGAGCGCTCGCTCCGGAACGATTAAACTTTATGGCACGCCTGCTGAGGAAGGAGGATCCGGTAAAGTCTACATGGTACGTGAGGGGGCGTTCACAGACGTCGATACTGTGTTGCACTGGCACCCAGGTGACCGCAATGTCGCCAATCCGGAAACCAGTTTAGCGAACAAGTCCGCACGGGTCCGATTTTACGGTCAGTCCTCGCATGCGGCAGCGGCCCCTGAGCGAGGCCGCTCGGCCCTTGATGGTGTCGAAGCCATGAACTATATGGTTAACATGCTGCGTGAGCACGTGCCCTCGTCGTCGCGGATACACTATGTTATTACCAACGGCGGGGCGGCACCGAATGTGGTTCCGGACTTTGCTGAAGTTTATTATTATGTCAGGCATCCTAATGCAGACACACTTAAGGGTATCTGGGACAGGGTTATGCAGACCGCTAATGCAGCGGCTCTGGGGACAGGTACCCAGGTTAGCATTGAGACCATGCACGGTAATCATTCGCTGTTGCCAAACGAAACCCTGGCCAAAGTTATGCATGCCAATCTCAGCCGCGTGGGTGGATACGCGATGAATCAGTCGGAAATCCAATTTGCGGAAACAATTCAATCTTCCTTTTCAGGTAGAGAAAGTTTGCTAGGGCTTGAGCGGCAGGTGCTTCCTCTGCAGTTAGAGCATGGTAATGGCTCAACTGATGTTGGCGACGTAAGCTGGACCGTACCAACGGCCGGTATGTCTAGTGCAACCTGGGTGCCAGGAACTTCTGCTCATAGCTGGCAGGCGATCGCTGCTGGGGGCACCAGTATTGGCGCAAAGGGGATGCTGGTAGCGGCGAAAACGCTTGCCCTAACGGCAATGGACGTGATCAATCGGCCACAATTGAGCGCTACAGCTTTGGATGAATTAATGATCGGCGCGGTAAGGACTTCCAGTACGAAGCTTTGCTGGGTGATCGCGCCCCTCCGCTTGGCTATCGTCTGACGGGCAAACCCTGATCCTGACAAACTCTCGAATCGCTGATAACAATTGATTGTCTTATCGATTGTCTTATCGTTTTTACTATCGATTGATTTTTGTTATCTAGTGTTATAGTATAGTATAACACTAATACAGAATAGCTCGAACGTTATGTCCATTAACTGGAATGATAAGGATCCCATTTACAAGCAGCTGCATAGTTACTTGACGGATTCCATTCTTGATGGTGTTCTGGCTGAAGGGGATGCCATGCCATCAGTTCGACAGATAGCCAGTGAGCAGAGGATCAATCCCATCACCGTCTCCAAGGCGATGCAATTGCTGGTAGAAGCAGAGCTCGTTGAAAAGCGTCGAGGATTAGGGATGTTCGTTCTGCCTG
>Ga0233433_10001138_pt1 | contig 26488 bp, 23 predicted proteins | sample SI_122_August201_5_FD_179868 | JGI IMG/M metagenome (GOLD analysis project Ga0233433, IMG submission 179868) | Seawater microbial communities from Saanich Inlet, British Columbia, Canada - SI_122_August2016_100_MG | ecosystem: Environmental > Aquatic > Marine > Inlet | place: Canada: British...
CCCGTGACAGCTTGGCGCCGAGGATTTGGGCGCGCTCGGCGATGGTCTTACCAACCTGACCCGCCATATCGAGAACCTGCAGCAGTTCGGCATTCCGGTGACCGTGGCGCTCAACCGTTTTTCCAGCGATACCGACGCCGAGATTGCGCTGGTGCTCAAAACCGCCACCGAGAACGGCATCGATGCCGTCGAGTGCACCCATTGGGCCGATGGCGGCGCCGGCACTGAAGCGCTGGCCGCCCGCGTTGTCGATAACATCGAAAGCAATCCGGGCTCGTTCAAATTCCTTTACGAGGATGATCTGCCCCTTTGGGAGAAGATCGAGACAATTGCCAAGCGCATTTACCGAGCCGCGGACGTTACCGCCGTCGATCGGGTGCATCAGCAGATCAAAGCCTATCAGGATGCCGGTTATGGCGATCTTCCCATCTGCATGGCGAAGACGCCGCTCAGCCTGTCGGCCGATCCGAAACTGCTGGGCGCGCCGGACGGCCACGAAGTACATATCCGCGAAGTGCGGCTGTCCGCCGGGGCCGGGTTCCTGGTGGCAATATGCGGCGATATCATGACCATGCCCGGCCTGCCAAGAGTTCCGGCGGCGAACAATATCAGCGTCAACGAGACGGGCCAGATCGAAGGGTTGTTCTAGGGCCCGGTCCGGCCCATTGGCGAAGCTATCTTTCCATGTCAATGAAGTGCGCCAGCACAAGTGGGAGCTGGCGCTAGCGTTGTTCATCGCGCTCGCCGGCGCCCTCATATTTGGCTGGCTGCGCATGCCGCTGCCTTGGATGCTGGGCCCGTTGTTTGGGGTCACTATCGCGGCTCTCTCAGGCGTCAATATCTGGATGCCGGAATGGCCGCGCTCGCTGATGATCGGCGTGCTTGGTGTCTTTTTCGGCACCACCATCTCGCCGGACTTCGCCGAACAAATCCTCACGTGGCTACCCAGCATTGTTACCCTGCTGATCAGCGTGACCATCACCACGGCCATTGTCATGGCCTATTTTCGCGCCTTCGCCGAGCACGATCCGGTAACCGCCTATTTTTCCGCCAACCCCGGCGGCATGATTCCGATGGCCCTTATGGGCCGCCATTATGGCGGCGATGAGCGGCTGATATCGATGATCCAGTCGATCCGCATGGTACTCACGGTCATTACCTTCCCGATAGCCTTTCGTTTCCTGGCCGGCTACGAGCCCACCGGCATCGTCGGCACAGGCGCCACGCTGACCGATATGGCGCCGATAGATTTCCCGGTGATTCTGGCCCTCGCCATAGTCGGTGCCCTGGTAGCCAAGCGCCTGCGGGTGCCTGTACCGCTGCTGCTGGGGCCGATGATCCTGATCGGATTTTTGTCGGTCGCCGGCGTCGGAAGCTGGCAAATTCCCGATGGGCTTGTCGCCTTCGCTCAGCTCGTAATCGGCGCCCGTATCGGCGCCACCTTCAAAAACATCCGGCTCAAAACCGTCGGCGTCCAGTTGGTGCACGCCGTCATCGCCGCTTACATGATGATGGGGCTGGCGGTCCTTTTCGCCTGGCTCGCCACTTTCGCCTCGGAAATTCCGGCGCCGGCGCTTATTCTGGCTTTCGCGCCGGGCGGCTTTGCCGAAATGACCATCGTCGGGTTTGGCCTCGGAGCGGATATTGCGTTTATAGTCAGCCATCAGTTAATTCGTTTTTTCTTTATCATCGGCCTGGTGCCCGTCGCCGTCAGGATCATGAAGTTCGAACCCAAAGAACCTTAATCAAGATCGATACAGTCAGACCGGGAGCGCCATGAAATCCTTCAAGAACAATCTGATCTGGATCCTGTTCATGGTTTTCATCATTGGCACGCTGGTGATGCTGCTGACCACCGGGCCCGATCCGCTGGCGCCGCCGCCGCAATATTCGGCCATCGTTGAGCCCGCCGCGCCGACCGCCGAGCAACCCAAGTCAGAGTCCCGTCTGAAACGCGCCAGCCGTTCAAACCAGTTGCGCCGGCTGGCACTTGTCCAGACGCGCGAAGGCAACCTGGACCGTGCCCTGGAGCTGCACCGGCAATCTCTGGCGCTGGAGACCGATTTGAAAAACTCGGCCGGCATGGCCATTCAGCACGATCATATGGCCAACCTTTTCATAGCCAAGGGCGACGGGACCAGGGCCTGTGGCACCTGGATTATGGCGCTCTCAGCCCTCGGCCCGGCGCCCAAGACCTCGCGCTTTTCCTTGAAAAACCCGCACGCCGGCGAGCGCTTGCGGGCGCGCGTTCTCAAAAGCTATAAGGAAAACGCCTGCCCGCAATAAAGCCTGTCTAGACGGATTTCTCCTGCCACTTACCGGCTTCGTTTTGCTGCCAGTAGGTGAGCGTGTGGCCGCTGTCTTTGAGCGCCCGCCAGCGTCCTCTGGCGGCTTCCAGGGCGGCTTCGTCGTTACCGTCAAAGAGATCAAAACCACGCTCGAACTGGCCCAGATCGGCCACCTCGGCGCCGTCGGTGAGGAACACGAACTCGGCGCCGTTGGGATTTTCGTCTCTGTTGGTCAGCCATACCGGCTGCACCTCTGCCGCGCCGTCCTTGGCGCTGCCGTGGGGCAGCCAGCCGTTTGGGTTTTGCGTCCAAAGAAGCGCGTTCAAATCCTCGCACCGTTCTTCCGATCCGGTCACCACCAGCCCGCGCTTGCCCGCGCTAAGCGTCCGCTGCAACAACGCCGGCAACACCGCCGCCAGAGGCGAGCGCTGCAAATGATAGAAGGCGACGTCGGTCATCGGCCCCGGCTACTAGCCTTCGTAATGATCGGCGACCAGCCGTTCCAAAAGGCGGACGCCGAACGCGGTGCCGCCCTTCGGCACCGTTGGCTTATCGCCCTTCGACCAGGTGACGCCGGCAATGTCGATATGCACCCAGGGGGTATCGCCGACGAAGCGCTTCAGGAATTGGGCGGCGGTGATAGAGCCGGCACCCCGGCCACCGATATTTTTCATGTCGGCGGCGTCGGAATTGATCATCTTGTCATAGGCGTCGCTCATCGGCAGGCGCCAAACCAGCTCGCCAACCGCCTCCCCAGCAGATGAAAGCCGCTCGCATAGACGGTCATTGTTGGAGAACAGACCCGCATGCTCACTGCCAAGCGAGACGATTATGGCGCCCGTGAGGGTTGCCAGGTTGATCATGAATTTGGGCTTGAAGCGCTCCTTGCAGTACCAGAGCGCGTCGGCCAGAACCAGCCGTCCCTCGGCGTCGGTGTTCAAAACTTCGATGGTCTGACCCGACATGGAGGTGACGATATCGCCAGGCCGCTGGGCCTTGGACGACGGCATGTTTTCGACCAGGCCGACGACGCCGACCACGTTCACCTTGGCCTTGCGCCCGGCCAACGCCTTCATCAAACCGATGACCACGCCGGAGCCGCCCATGTCCCACTTCATGTCTTCCATGCCCGCCGACGGCTTGATCGAGATGCCGCCGGTATCGAAGGTGACGCCCTTGCCGATGAAGGCGATGGGAGCATTTGCCTTGCCCTTGCCAGTCCCGGCGCCGTTCCATTGCATGACCACCATTTTGGAATCCCGGTCGCTGCCCTGGCCGACACCCAGAAGCGCGCCCATGCCGAGGCGGCGCATGGCGGCTTCGCCCAGTATCTCCACCTTGACGCCCAGTTTCTCCAAAGTCTTGGCTTGTTTGGCGAGCGTGTCGGGATAAATGATATTGGCCGGCTCGGACACCAGATCGCGGGTGAAGAAGACGCCATCGGCGATTTTCCCCAAAGACGCATAGGCTTTCTTGGCATCGGCAAAACGCCCGCATTGGATGGTGAGCGCGTTCAGCGACGGCTTGTCGGACGCCTTTTCCTTGGTCCGGTATTTGTCGAACCGGTAAGAGCGGAGGCGCGCGCCAAAGGCGATCTGCGCGGCCATTTCAGCGGCCGTCATGTTGGCATCGGACACCGGGTCCACCGATATCGCGACCTTGCCGCTTTTGATGCGCCGCGTGCCGGCATAGATGGTACCGCCCAGCTTCTGCATTTCCAGATCGGTCACGTCGGTGCCCTTACCGAGCCCAACCACCATGATCCGTTCCAGCCGCGTGCTCGCCGGCGCGATGATGTTCAGGCTCTGACCCTTATTGCCCTCAAAGCGGCTTGCGCGGATGGCGCGTTTTATCGCGCCGCCTGATTTGGCGTCCAGCTTTTGCGCAGATGGCGTCAGCACGCCCTTTGCAAGGGCGGCGACGACGGCAGTTCCGGTTCCCGGCAAGGCCGGCTTGGCAAAGGAAATTTTCATGAAAACCTCGTTCGTATTTTTGTCCAGACTATCTTCGAAGAACTGTAACCTGGGCGCGCCCAATTGAAAGCACAAATCACTTGCATGACATCAGTCTTCATCCGCCGCTTCTTGCCGGTAGCCGCCGAGCAGCCATATCAGCCCGCCCGGCAAGGCGGCGACAATACCGGCGAGGCCGAACAACAGCGACAGCACAAAAGCATCGCCCTCGGCAACGCCAACAAACCCAAAGGCGGCGACCATGGCCGTCTCCCGCAATCCCCAGCCGGCGATGGAAATCGGCACTGAGGCGATCAGCATCACCGGTGGCACCAGCACAAGGCAATCGATGGGACTGACGGCGATGCCCAGCGACAGCGCAATGAAATAAACCATCAGCGATAACAGGACCATGCCGAGGATACCGAACCCAACCGCCGCCATGGCGCGCGCCGGCGCCAGGAACAGGCGCTTGCTATCGCCGGCCAGATTGGCGGCGCCGCGCACCAGCGACCAGCGCCGGTAGCGTTCCGGAATGCGGTCGAGCAGCATCAGAAACACGATGCCGGCAACGGCGACGGCTGCCAGGGCCGGGAATACAAATTTCGCCGGATTGTCGCCGATGCGGGCCAGCAGGAACGGCTGCGTCGCCACCACCAGCACGATCAGCCCAAAGACATTGACCACCCTTTCCAGCATCACCCCGTTGACGGCGCCTTGCAGGCTTAAGCCATGTTTGCGGGCCAAGATCATGCGCACTGCATCGCCGCCCACCGACGACGGCAGGGTTTGATTGAAAAAGACGCCCACATAGAGGATTTGAAAGCTTTGCCAAAGGGGCAGCACGGCGTCGATGGCAAGCATCACGGTGCGCCAGCGGAGCGTGTTGTTGGCCAGCAATAGGATAAAGACGCCCAGCGCCGTCAACAGATAGCCCATATCCAATTGGCGCAACCTGGCGGCCGACGCGCCGATATCGAAATTGGCGGCGATAAACCACAACAGCCCGCCCGATACGGCCACCTTGGCCGCGAAAATTATCCAGCTTTTTTTCATATCTCGGAATCAGAACCTGATCGGCGCAGTTGGGATAGATATTCGTTTAGCATATCCCCGCCACGGGTAAAGGGCCGGGCCGGAAACGCGACATAATTTGTGTGAATATCTGGTATGGTTTGGTAGGGATTGGTATGGATAAGTATGGTTTTTGGCCCGTCAGATGCGCCATGTTTTGGCGAAATCTACCATCCCCATTTATCATCATTTTTAGCGCACCCCTCGCAAGCCACGATGGCCAAAAGGCCTATGTATTTATGTATCTATTTAGAACAAAAATTGAACAATGCAAGTCGCGGAAGACCGTTCCACACTCTTTCCCGATCCAGCCGCTGCCGCGAAACGCGCCAGCCCGTAGTCTCAAGCCCCCTACCTTCGTTCCTTTTGTAAAGGTTGTTCATCCTGACTGATGCGCGGTATCCGGAATTGGGTCGGATTAGCCGGTCGATTGAATAGCCAGGGGCCAAATTCGTTGGCCGCGCGCATTCAAATAATTTGGTAAACGGTCACCGGTTTAAATCGGTGACCGTTTACTTTTTATCGAATTATCACACCATGGCGAGGTTGCCGTCTTCGGCCATGACCTCGGCGTCGGCGCCGGTGATGCCGTCCAGGACAACCACTTCGGAGAAGTCGTCGGCGCCGCCGTCGGCGTCAACATAGACCGAGGTCGCATCGCCGCTTTCCACAAGTTTGATAAAATCGCCAATGGCCAGGCCGTCCGCGAAGCCCGAGATCAACTCGGAAAAATCCAGCACATCACCGCCGGTACCGATCTCGAAATCTGTGATGGTATCGACGCTGCCGTCGCTTGCGGTAAAAGCAAAGGTGTCGGAGCCTATGCCACCCGTCAGCGTGTCCGAGCCTTCGCGGCCATCCAGAACATCGTCGCCGCCCATGCCCGATAGGGTGTTGGAGGCGGCGCTACCGAGAAGTGTGTCATCAAATTCACCGCCGACGGCATCGATGAGAGCGATTTCCACGTCGAAATTGATGGAGCCGTAGCCGTCGATATTGAGCGTGATGCTGTCGGAGGAATAATCAACGCTGTCTTCCGGCATCTCCAAGGTCAAATCGAAGGTATAGGTGCCGGGGCCAGCATCGGCGTAGGATTCCGGCGTCACCGAAGTCACGTACCCGTAATCATCGCTGTCGATGGATATATCCAGACTGATCTCGGCTTCTGTAAGGCCGGTTGTGATGGCGCCGAAAAGATCCGAGGAATCGCTCGAAATTTCTGTCACATAACCGAAGCCCCAGCCGTCCACCAGATCCTGATAGAGCCCGGTGGTATTGTAGCCGGTCCAATTGGCGATCGCGAAGATCGGCGTGATGTTGGCGGCGGCCAGCATTTCGCCGACGACTTTCACCGCCGGGTAATCCTCGATCTCTGAATAGGTGCCGGTGGCCGCATCGTAGGATGTGACTTCGGAGTCATAGTCGTTGGCTACCGGGTCCACCAGTTCGGGATACATATCATAGACGGCATCACCGTAATAGCCGAGCAGCATATCCAGCGCCTCGGCGAAATCGCCGGCCTCGTGATAGGGCGCATCGGACGAGAGGACGACGAAGCGTTCGGCGCCATCGCGGAAACCGATTTCATCACCGCCGCGCACGGCCACCTGGACCAACGCTTCCAATTGGGATTCCGGCGCATCGGCGCCCGATTGGGTGTAGAGGGAATCCAACGTGTCGGCAAAAATCTCGCGGTCATCGGTTATGGCGAGATCGGTATTGTAGGTGTAATCGGGATAGTAGGAAGAGCCGAAGTTGGCCAGCGGCTTATCGACAAAACTGCCAAGGCCGAACTGGACATCGTAATCGGCGCTTAAGCTATCCCACAATTCCAGCAGGTTGGTCTGCACTTGCGGCAGATCGTCATAGAAGGAGCCCGACAAGTCCTGCACCATGAACACGTCGAACACCGGCGGCAGTTCGGACACTTCCACATCCAGCGATACGTTGACGATGGAATCGGGATACAAGGTGACGCTGACACTTTCGATCGACAACGCGCCGTCGCTGGTGATGATCTCGCCAACCTCGCTGGTGCCGGTTTCGGTGGACGTGGCGGCCAGATCAATAACCACCGGGCCGCTGTCTCCACCGCTAGGATCGGTCTCCGGCTCTTCTTCCGGCTCTTCGGCTTCGAGGACGTTGATTTCCAGGTTTTCTATATTGCGGATATTGAGCCCGAACGAGGTTTCGAAAGTAGGATGCTTGTCGGAGTTGACGCTTTTGTCGTTGAAGGCGTGGCCGGCGGAATTGTTAGTGTTGGCGGTGTCCGCCATCCAGGCTTCGAGAGAGTCCAGCTCTTCCGCCAATTCGTCATATTCTTCCGCCGTCAGGGTCAGGCGCAAAGTATCGTTACCCTTGCCGCCGTCGTAGTAATCCACGGCGCCAATGTTTTCGGACAAGGTGTATTCGAGGGCATCGTCGCCCTTCTCGCCGTCCACAACGTCGGAGCCGGCGCCGCCGTCGAGCGTATCGTCCCCGTGGCCGCCGCGCAGCCAATCGTCGCCGTCCATTCCCGATACAGTGTCATCGCCTTTCTTGGCGAAGACCACGTCGGTATCGGCGCTACCGTCCAGGATTTCGTCGGATCCATCGCCGATAACTTTATCATCGGCGGCGGTGACAAAATCAGACGGGCTTGGCCCCCGGCTTGAGGCCGTGAATTCAAATGATGGCGCATCAAAGCTGGCGCCGAAATCCGATCTGGATGCACCTAGATCGATGCCCGGCTCGCCGGCGTCGGAGAACTCGAAGCGTCCCCGCGCCGGTGCCGGCGGGACGTCCGGCACATCCGGAGTGTCCGGGGCTGCGGCAACGTCTGAGGCGCCATCATCATCGGTATCGTCGGCATCGTCGCTATCTTCGGCTTCTTCTTCCGCTTCCGCCTCGCCGTCGGCGTCGCCGTCCAGGGATAAAAGCGTGGTCACGCCGGACGCCAGTTCCAATCCGGAATCAACGTCTTCGTCACCTTCGGCCACGTCTTCGCCTTCGGCAGTTTCGTCGCCGCTCTCGTCTTCGGTTTCGGTTTCTTCACCGTCCAAGGTTTCCGGGGCACCTTCTTCCGACCCTTCGGGGGGTTCTTCGGATTTGATTTCAATATCGCCTTCGGTGGGGGTCGCGTCAGTCGATGAATCTGCCATAATTTTCGCTCCGTTTTCTGGAATTCTGTTAAATAATGATTATGTTTTATATTTAATAACTTATCATCGTTAAGATAAATAAATCATAATCCAAATATTAATTCAATATTAAATTATTTATATAAAATAAACATAAAATAAAAACATAGTTTATTTACTTTATATGATAATTTTATTTGAATTTTATGTAATTACTGGCTCGATTTCTTGGCGGAATTTAGCGGTTTGACGGCAGATTTCTGTAAAATGTCGGTTGAAACCCGAACGGGAATAGGGTTTGCTTTATTGAGGGGCACAATTATATGCGGGGAGAATGATCATGGATGATGGCTTCCAATCCCAATTCCAGGGCGAAACCGATGGGCTTCAGACCCGGGTGCCGGTCGGCGAATTGCTGACCGAGGCCCATTTCGATGCGGAGCGCGAGCGCATCTTCCGCCGCTCCTGGCTGTACATCGGGCGCGAAAGCGACGTGCCAGAAAAGGGCAGCCACATGGTTCGCGATCTGCCGTTCTTGAAAACCTCGCTATTAATCGTGCGCGGCGAGGACGGCCAGGTCCGCTGCTTCCACAATCTCTGCACCCACCGGGGCAATAAGCTGGTGCGCGGCGGCGCAGGCTGTTCGCGCTACCTCACTTGTGGCTTTCACGGTTGGACGTTCGAGACCGATGGCACCCTCGGCACGATCACCGACGAGCATCAGTTTCGCGATCTCGACCGTTCCAAGCTGAACCTGCCCCAAGTGCATACGGAATGCTGGGAAGGCTTGGTGTTTATCAATCTGGAAAAAGAGCCATCGGTGAATTTGGCCGAATGGCTGGGCGAGATGTACGGCCAGTACGAGGGCTATTTTGACCGCCTGGTGTGCGCCACGCGCATGCGGGTGGTGGTCAACTGCAATTGGAACCTGGCCGTCAATTCGTTCATTGAAGGCTATCACACCAAATATATTCACCACAATTCGGTGCCCGACTATCAGGGTGGGCGGGTCAATCCGCAGCGCCACCGGCCCTGGATGGAACTGTTCGAGCGCCATCACCGCTATTCGGCGCCGGCCAATCCCGATCACAAATATACCGCCGCCGAGGCCATCGCCTGGAACTGGGGCAAGCGCTGCATCCCGTCCTTTGACGGCGACATGACCGGCATGCCGCCCGGCGTCAATCCAGGCCGGGTTGATAACTGGGCCTTCGATATTGTCCAATTCTTTCCCAATATCGTGATGGCGGTCAGCAATCACCGGCTGATGGAAATGCAGTTCTGGCCCATCGATGTGAACCACACGGAGTTTATAGGTACGGTTTACCTTTATCCGCCAAAAGACCTGGGCGAACGTATCAGCCAGGAGTTTGTCCGCTCCCGCGCCCGCCAGGTGGTGTTCGAGGATTTGAATACCTTGGAAGCCCAGCACCAAATGCTGTCGTCGGGCCAGCTAACCCATCTGCAATTGTCACAGCAAGAGATCGCCGTGCAGCACCACTTCAAGGTTGCCGGCGACATGCTCGGTAACCGGGGGGAATAGGATCATGGCCAATATTGAACTGCCCGCCGGCTTCGAAGCGCTTGCCGATATCGGTCCCGACTGGCTGATCGCCGACGAACATGGCCGCCACGTCAAACGGGTGACCAGCGACCTGGCAACGGTGCGCGCCTTCTACGACAAAGTGGTGGCCGAGCTGGACCGCATGATCGCCTATTTACAGCCCAAGGACGCCGCCGCGCTGACGGCGGGGGAGCGCAATCTCTATACCTTGGCGTTGGTTTGCATGGAGATGTCGCACCCCATCGATCTCGGTTGGGACGATACCGATATCGACGACACCTTCCCCTGGCAGCGGATCGAATTTCAGGCCGTGCCCGAATATCTGGACGGCCTTGATCCTGAATAAAGATCAAGCCTTAGCGCGAAGGCGCAAGGGTTTCCGCTGCCGGCCCCAGGTGCCGGGGGGCCCATCGAATATGCCGGCGCATTGGGTGCCGCAGGACGTGCAGGCGCCGGTTTCGGTCAAGTTCCAGGTGGATAGCTGATACCAGTCGCGCCCGATCAGGACCTCGCCGCATTGATGGCAATAGGTGCTGGATGAATCCGCATCGTGCACGTTGCCCACATAGACATAGCGGAGCCCATATTCGTGGGCGATGGCGCGGGCGCCGCGCAAAGTATCCGCCGGCGTCGCCTCGATATCGCGCATTTTCCAATCGGGATGGAAGGCGGAGAAATGCAAGGGCACGTCATTGCCCAGATTTTCCGCTATCCAGGCGCATTCGGCGTGCAATTCTGCTTCTGAATCATTCTGGCCGGGGATCAAAAGCGTGGTGATCTCGAACCACACATCGGTCTCGTGCTTCAAATATTTCAGCGTTTCCAGGACCGAGGCCAGGCTGGACGTGCAAAGCTCGTTGTAGAATTTTTCGGTGAACCCCTTCAGATCCACGTTGGCGGCGTCCATGTGCTGAAAAAACTCAGCGCGGGGCTCTTCCGTAATGTAGCCCGCCGTCACCGCCACCGTCTTGATGCCCTTTGCGTGGCAGGCTTCGGCCACGTCGACGGCGTATTCCAAAAAGATCACCGGATCGTTGTAGGTGAAGGCAACGCTCTTGCATTCGGTGATACGCGCCGCCTCGGCGATCATCTCCGGCGTCGCCTGATCCTGCAACCGGTCGAATTGGCGGGATTTGGAGATATCCCAGTTCTGGCAAAACTTACAGGTCAGGTTGCAGCCCGCCGTACCGAAACTGAGGATCGGCGTTCCCGGCAGGAAATGATCCAGCGGCTTTTTCTCCACCGGATCGATACAGAAGCCCGACGAGCGGCCATAGGTGGTCAGCACCATGGCGCCATTTTCGGCGGCGCGCACAAAACACAGCCCGCGCTGGCCATCGCGCAATATGCAAAAGCGCGGACATAGGTCGCACTGCACCCGGCCATCGTCCAAGGTGTGAAAATAGCGCGCCGGGTGCGCGCCAGGATAAACTTCCGCGTCCATGGGAGGAGTATAGCACAAATTTGGCCAGAACATTGGCAATGCCTTGATGGGCATCAATGCCAAATTTGCTGGCCGCGCTATGCTGTTGGGACGCTTTGGCGAGCGAATGAGCATGGATCGGGTGATGGCCACCCTTAAGCCCATGAGCAGGCGGCGAAGACATTCGGCGGTGGCTGTTACCGAATATTTTGACAAGGAACAGACCAATGACGATTGCAAGAAAACTAAACAAATTTCTAGCCGATAACGATATCCAGTTTGAAACCGTTACCCACGTGTTGACGGGATCAAGTTCGATGAGCGCCGAGGTCGCTTCGGTCAGCGGCGATGATCTGGCAAAAGCGGTCGTGTTTCACGACGACGAAGGCTATGTGGTGGCCGTTGTGCCGAGCACGCACCGGGTTGAAGTGCACACACTGGAAAAGCTGCTTGATCGCGATCTCTCTCTGGTGACCGAGCAGGAACTGGATGTGCTGTTTGCCGATTGCGAGATCGGCGCGGTGCCGCCGGTGGGCCCGGCCTACGGGCTTCCAGTGGTTCTCGACGAGAGTCTCAAGGGGCACGACAGGATGCATTTCGAAGCCGGCGACCACCGCACCCTGATCAGCGTCAACAGCCAGAACTTTGCCAAGCTGATGGACACTGCAACGGTCGGATCGTTTAGCCATCATAGGTGAATAGGAGTAAGCGAAGAAAGGTCTGCCCGCCCATTTTTAATGCGTGGACGGGAATGCGACGGGTCCGTAAGATGAAATTATGGCCCTCGTAACCGCACGAACTTTCGCCAAATCCAATGTCCGCCCGCCCGCCGTGGCGGGGACGTTCTATCCCGGCGAGCGGGCTGAGCTGGAAGCCTCGGTGCGCCAATATCTAGAGCGCGCCAAAACGGAAATCGGCGTTTCTGACGGCCCGCCGCCAAAGGCCGTAATCGCGCCCCATGCCGGCTATGTCTATTCCGGGCTGACCGCCGCCGCCGCCTATAACGCGCTGGCACCGGCCGGGAGCATTATCCGCCGGGTTGTCTTGCTCGGCCCCTGCCACCGGGTGGCGGTGCGCGGCCTTGCCTTGCCGTCGGCGGACAGCTTTGCGACGCCGCTGGGTAACGTGCCTGTCGATCAAGGGTTGGCGCGGAAAATTCTGGCCCTGCCCCAGGTCAGCGTCTTTGACGACACCCACAAAGATGATCATGCCCTCGAAGTGCATCTGCCGTTTTTGCAGGTGGTGCTTGAGCAATTCTCCATCGTGCCGCTGATCGTCGGTCAGGCGACATCGGAAGAGGTGATGGAAGTTATGGAAGCCCTTTGGGGCGGGCCGGAAACGCTGATCCTGATTTCATCCGACTTGAGCCATTATCTGCCCTATGCCGACGCACAAAAAAGCGACGATGCGGCGCGCCAAGCCATCGAGCGGTTGGACGGGCTCGGCCTCGGCGACGAGGCGGCCTGCGGGCGCCATTCGATCCGGCCTTTGTTGAGCCTCGCCCGGCAAAAGGGGATGCAGGTTCAGACGCTGGACGTGCGCAATTCGGGCGATACGGCGGGCACCAAGGACAAGGTTGTGGGATACGGATCCTGGCTGTTTAGGGAGGGCGGCGCGCGCAAAGAGACGGAAGACGCGTTCGGCGGCCAGACCCGCGCGATGCTGGATGCGCATGGCTCCAGTCTTTTGAAACTGGGCGCGGCGACCATTCTCAACCATCTTGGCGGGCAGAAACAGATGCGCCTGGAGATGAAGGATTTCCCCGAACCCCTGCACGATAACGGCGCCTGTTTTGTCACCCTCAACAAGGACGGCAATCTTCGCGGCTGCATCGGCTCGATCCAGGCGCACCGGCCATTGATTACCGATGCCGCCGAAAACGCGGGGCGCGCCGCGTTTCGCGATCCGCGCTTCAAGCCGCTCGCCGCTGAAGAATTAAGCCAACACGACATCACCATGCATATTTCGGTCCTGAGCCCGCAGGTGCCGATGAATTTTTCTTCCGAGGCCGATCTGGTATCGCAGTTGCGCCCCGGCCTGGACGGGGTTGTGTTGCAGGACCAGGACAAGCGCGGCGTCTTCCTGCCGGTGGTCTGGGAGCAACTGCCCGAGCCACAAGAATTCTTCACCCATTTGAAGCGCAAGGCGGGGCTTCCCGATGACCATTGGTCCGCCACCGTGCAGGCGTGGCGCTATGTGACCGAGGGCGTTTCGTCGGAAGAGATGGACAACGCAGACGAATTCTGGACCCCGTCATAGGGGCTGCAATAGCCAAATTTTTCTGCTAACAGTCAGCGCCGGAAATCACCTATCACCCATTGGGGAGGGCTAATATTATGGCGATCAATATCCGCCGTATCGTCACCGACCATGATGCCGACGGCAAAGCTATCGTCAGTTTCGATAGCGTCATGGACAATGTTACCCAGCTCCGTTCGGGCAATTCAAACAGCGTTCTTTGGATGACCGAAGATACCCCCGCAGAGATCGAAGGCGGTGATGATCCGGCTTACGCGAGCCTCGATATCGAGCCGCCCGAGCGCGGCTCGATCTTTCGCATCATTGAATTGATGCCGGGCAAGGAAGCCTATATGCACCGCACCGACACCATCGACTACGCCATTGTGCTGGCCGGCGAATGCGTCATGGAGCTGGACGGCGATGACGAGGTGACCATGTATACCGGCGACGTTCTGGTGCAGCGTGCCACTTGGCACGGCTGGGCCAATCGATCCGATGCGCCCTGCCAGATCGCCTTCGTGCTGATCGGCGGCAAGACGCCCTCGAATGACATCCACATGCAAAAATAAGAGAGCCTGAGATGAGTGAATTTGAAGTGACCCCCGATTTGATCGAAGAGGTGCGCCGCATCGCCCGCGAGGCCGGCGTCATCATCATGGAAATCTATAATTCCGAATTTGCCGTCCGCGCCAAGGATGACCGCACGCCGGTGACCGAGGCTGACGAGAAATCCGAAAATCATATCCAGCGCTCGCTGGCCCAGTTGGCCCCGGACATCCCGTTCATTGGCGAGGAGATTTATGCCGCCGGTGAGCGCGCCGATATTTCCGGCGGTATCTTTTGGCTGGTGGACGCCCTCGATGGCACCAAGGAATTCGTCAAACGGCTGGACGAGTTCACCGTCAATATTGCCCTGGTGGCGAACGGACTGCCAAAATTCGGCGTTGTCTACGCACCGGCCAAGGATCAGATGTATTGGGGTGGCCCGCCCGGCGCCTTCGCCGAAAGCAAGGGCGTGTCAGCGCACGCCATCGCCGCCCGTGCTCCCGCCGCCGACGGCATGGTCGCGGTCACGTCGCGCTCGCACCGGGGCGCCGAGGATGATTTCCTCTCCGCCTATAACGTGAAGGGCAAAATCCAAAGCGGCTCGTCGCTCAAATTCTGCCTGATCGCGGCTGGCGAGGCGGATATCTATCCGCGCCTGGCGGGCACCTCCGAATGGGACACCGCCGCCGCCCACGCAGTGCTGACGGCTGCCGGCGGCAGCGTCAAAAGCCTGGACGGTGTTGATTTGCTGTACGGCAAGGACGATATCCTCAATCCCCACTTCATTGCCTTGGGATGCCCGGCGGAATAGGTCATGGCAACCGCAATCCTGGAGCCCGATGACGCGGGCCTGGAACAAGCAGCAAACGCCTTGCGTGCCGGCGAGTTGGTCGCCTTTCCCACCGAAACGGTTTATGGCCTCGGCGCCGATGCGAGCGACGACAAGGCGGTGGCCAATATATTCCAAATCAAGGGCCGGCCCAGCTTCAACCCCTTGATCGTGCATGTCAGGGACGCCGCCCATGCAAAGGAATTCTGCGTCTGGAACGATACGGCCGAAACCCTGGCGCGGGAATTCTGGCCGGGCGCGCTCACCTTTATTTTGCCGCGCAGCCCTGGTGCAAAGCTTTCCCGCCTGGTCAGCGCCGGCCTGGATACGGTTGCGCTTAGGGCCCCAGATCAAGTAATCGCGCAAGCCTTGCTGGCCCGCTCTGGCTTCGCCATCGCGGCGCCGTCGGCCAATCCATCCGGCGCCGTCAGCCCAACCACGGCGGCGCATGTGGCGGCTTCCTTCGGCGACGGCATCGCTTGTATCGTCGATGGCGGGAAGTGCCGCATTGGCCTTGAATCCACGGTTATCGATTTGACCGCGCCGGACCCGGGCTTGCTGCGCCCGGGCGGCGTGACCGGCGAAGACATCGCCCGGCTGCTCGGCGCGCCGGTACAAGCGCCCGGTGACAGCGCCATCAAGTCGCCGGGTATGCTGAGCCGTCACTACGCCACCAACGCCCGGCTGCGCCTTAACGCCGCCGCCGCCAAGGCCGATGAGGTGTTGCTGGCATTCGGCGCCGGCGCGCCGGGTAGCGTCCTCAATTTGAGTGCTGGCGGCGACCTGACCGAAGCGGCGGCCAATCTGTTCGCTTATCTGCGCCGCCTGGATGCGCCCGGCGTGGTCGCCATCGCCGTGATGCCGATCCCCGAGACCGGCCTCGGGCGGGCCATCAACGACCGCCTCCAGCGCGCCGCAAATCGGCAATAGCCAACCGCTTTTTGGTGCTGTATTAGACCAAGATGCCCTTATCCAATGCATTCGCCGAAAAGTTAACAGCCATCGTCGGCAGCGGCGGCGTTTTGACCGACGCGGCAGACCGCGCGCCCTACGAAGCGGAAGAGCGCGGGCTGATGGACAGCAATTGCGACGCGGTCGTGCGCCCTGGCGATACCGAAACCCTGGCCGAAATCGTCAAACTGTGCGCCGCTGGCAAGGTTCCGATGGTCGCCATGGGCGGCAATACCGGGCTGGTCGGCGGCGGCGTCGCCGATGGCGGCGTCATCATCAGCACCGAACGGCTGAACAAAATCATCAAAGTGGATGCCCTCAATCACACCATGACGGTGGAGGCGGGATGCATCCTGGCGGACATCCAAGATGCCGCCGAAGCGAAAGACTGCCTGTTCCCTCTAAGCCTCGGCGCAGAAGGAAGCTGCCGCATCGGCGGCAATCTCTCCACCAATGCCGGCGGTGTCGGCGTGCTGCGCTACGGCAACACCCGCGATCTGGTTTTGGGTCTGGAAGTGGTGCTTGCCGACGGCCGCGTCTGGAGCGGCCTCGGCGGCTTGCGCAAAGACAACACCGGCTATGATCTGAAGCATCTGTTCATCGGCGCCGAGGGCACCCTCGGCATCATCACCAAGGCGGTTCTCAAGCTCTACCCCCTGCCCCGCGCCAAGGTCACCGTGATGGCGGGCTTGAGCGATCTGAACAACATCCTCGCTTTGTTCGACCGGGTGCGCGCCGCCTGCGGCGACCGGCTGACGGCGTTCGAGATGATCGCTGAGATTGGGCTCGACCTGGTGGTCCGCCATATTCCGGACAGCACCGATCCGTTTGCCGAGCGCCATCCTTGGTACGTATTGCTGGAACTGACTTCGCCCCGCAGCGGCGACAATCTGCGCGGCGATATCGAAGCTGCCCTGGGTGATGCCTTGGAAGCGGGCGAAATTGCTGACGCTGTGTTCGCCGAAAGCGAGGCACAGACCGCCGCCCTATGGAAGCTCCGCGAAGAAATACCCGCCGCCCAGAGCCGCGAAGGCGGCTCCATCAAGCACGACGTTTCGGTGCCGGTCTCCAGCGCCTGCGCGCTCGTTGCCCGCGCCACAGCGGCGGTCGAAGCGGAAATGCCGGGCATCCGGGTTTGCGCCTTCGGCCATATGGGCGACGGTAACATCCACTTCAATCTGACCCAGCCCGAGGGCATGGATAAACAGGCTTTCATCGGTCGCTGGGGCGACTTCAACACCATTGTCCATGACATCGTCATCGCCATGGGGGGCTCGATCAGCGCCGAACACGGCATCGGGTTGGTCAAACGGGACGAGCTTGGCCATTACGCAAGCGCAATAGAATTGGAAATGATGCGCGTCATCAAGCGCGCCTTCGATCCAGACAACATCATGAACCCCGGCAAGATATTCGAATTCGAAGCTCCCTAAAAAGGGGATGCCGGGCTCCTTTGGGGAGCCCGGCGAGTTTACAGGGAGGCTTCACGTCTAAAAATTGGTCCGCGTGTGGTGTCGGGGAGGCGGACCCTCGGTCCGGGGTGTCACCGGACCGAAACAATCACCGGGGGAGTGATTGCATTCCGTATTGGAATGAAAACAATCATAACCGAACTGTGTAAATGGCTGATGTCTGAATTGGAATAATTTGTAACAACGGGTAACAAACCGATATACATAGAAATTGGCTGGAGCATGCACTGCCCGCCGCCGGAAACTATCCATGGAATTGCAGAAATAAAGCCATGTCAGAATACACACCACCGCTGAACGATATTCGTTTCACGATGCGCGAACTATCGTCCCTTTGCCTGAAAGATGCCGGTCTCAGTGAAGCAATTCTATCGGCGCTGCCAGGTTACGAAGACGCCACCGACGATGTGGTCGCCGCCATATTGGACGAGGCCGGGCGCTTTGCTTCGGATGTATTGGCGCCCTTGAACCGGCCCGGTGATCTGGCCGGTTGCCAGCTCGAAAACGGTGTCGTGCGCACACCGGAGGGCTTTAAGGAAGCCTTCGAGCAACTGGCCCAAGATGGATGGTCGGGTATGCTGGCGTCCCAGGAAAATGGCGGCCAGGGCCTGCCCAATCAGGTCGCCTTTGCCGCGTTCGAGATGTGGACGTCGGCAAATATGGCCTTTGGATTGATACCGTTGTTGGGGTATTCCTCCATCGCACTTTTGGAAGCGCATGGGACCGACGAGCAAAAAAAGACCTATCTCGGCCGCCTGATTTCGGGCGAGTGGACTTCCACCATGAACCTGACCGAGCCCCACGCCGGCTCCGACCTCGGCCGCCTGACCACGCGTGCCGTGCCGGAGGGGGATCATTACCGGCTCACAGGCCAAAAAATATTTATCACCGGCGGCGAACATGATTGGACCAGCAACATTATCCATCTGGTGCTTGCCCGACTGCCGGATGCGCCGGAAGGCTCGGCCGGTATTTCGCTGTTCCTGGTGCCCAAATTCCTGGTCAACGAAGATGGCAGCTTGGGCGCGCGCAACGATCTCCGCTGCGTTTCTATTGAAGAAAAGCTCGGCATCCATGCCAGCCCCACCTGCGTCATGTCCTATGGCGACAACGAAGGCGCGATTGGCTATTTGGTTGGCGGCGAACATAAAGGCCTCGCGGCCATGTTTACCATGATGAACCTATCGCGCTTGACCGTTGGCATCCAAGGCGTCGGCGCCAGCGAACGGGCCTATCAGCAGGCCGTCGCTTACGCACAAGAAAGGGTGCAGGGATCGCGCAAAACCAAAGATGGCGGCCGCGCTCCGGTGCCGATTATCGAGCATCCAGACGTCAAACGCATGCTTCTGTCGATGAAATCACTGACCGAGGCGCACCGCGCCGTCGCCCTTTATACGGCCCTTTGCGCCGATCTTGCCAATTGCCACCCGGATGCGGAAACCCGCGCAAAATTCGACACCCGGCTCGGCCTTTTGACGCCAATCGTTAAAGCCTGGGTCTCCGACGGCGCCATCGAGGTTGCCAATCTCGGCATCCAGGTTCATGGCGGCGCCGGATTTATCGAGGAAACCGGCGCTGCGCAGCATCTGCGCGATGCCCGCATAACCGCCATCTACGAAGGCACCAACGGTATCCAGGCCGGCGATCTGGTGGGCCGCAAGATTTTGGGCGACGGCGGCGCAGCGATCCTGGCGCTGATCGGCGATATGAAGGCGCCCGGCACCAGCGGCGGCGGAAGCGGTCCACTGGCGGCGGCCACGGCAGCCCAAAGCCAAGCTCTGCAGGGCCTGGAGGCGGCGACAAACTGGCTTTTGGAGCAAGGGCCCAGTGATGACGTGGCGGTTGTTTCGCTTCCGTACCTAACCCTAATGGGCAACGTGCTGGGTGGCTGGTTGCTGTTGTTAACCGCGAAAAGCGCCGCCGCCGATTTGGAGGCAAGCGGCGCCGATATCGCGTTTCTCGAAGGCAAAATTCTGTCGGCCCGACACTATGGCCAGGAGCGCCTGTCGCTAAGCCCGGCGCTGGCGGGGCGGATTATGGCCGGCGGCGACGGCGCCGCAGACGCATCGGCGGATCATTTCGCCCGCCGTTGAGGGTTGCGCCGCGCGGCATAGAATTCGCCCGCACGGCCCATAAAATATTGCTGCCATTGGACTAATTGTCTGTTCGTCTCTGGTTTGGTGAGTATAATCGCGGCCCATGAACGAAGTATCGCGCTATATTGCCCGCCAGCTCTTCTGGTCGACGGTAATCGTGTCCCTGGTGATGACCGGATTGCTGTGGCTGTTCGTCTCGGTCAAGGCGGTGGAATCGATCATCAACCGGGGCCTGTCGCTCAAACTGTTCATGATTTTGACTGGTCTGCAGTTGCCGAATTTCCTGGTTCAGGTGGTGCCCATCGCCTTTTTCATTGCGGTGTTGTTTGTCTATGGGCGGTTGAATACGGACCGCGAAATTACGGTGCTGCGCGCCGCCGGGATGAGCCCGTTAGCGCTGGCCAAGCCGGTAATCGTGCTGGGCCTCGCCTTTACGCTGTTCGGCTATGTGCTGACCCTTTGGGCGACGCCGAAATCGTATAAGATGTTTCGCGAAATGCAGTGGGACATCCGTTATTCGATATCCAAGGTGCTGCTAAAAGAAGGTGTATTCAACACGATTTCCGACAAAATCACGGTTTATATCCATGAACGATCGGGCGAATCCGAGCTAAACGGATTGCTGGTCCATGACAGCCGCGACAAGCAAAAACCAGCCACGGTCATCGCCGAGCGGGGCGCCATGGTACAGACCCCGTCAGGAGCCCGCGTCCTTATGTTCGATGGCAGCCGCCAGGTGATTGATAGCAATACCGGCAAACTTTCGATCCTGTATTTTGATCGCTACAGCTTTGATCTCGGCGGCGCCGTCAACAAGCCCAAACTGCGCTTTCGCGAAGCCCGCGAACGCCCCGTGGAGGAGTTGCTCAACCTGAAGAAATCGGATGTAGGCAACCCGAAGGATTATGGAAAATTCATCACCGAGGCGCATCAACGAATGGCGCTGCCGGTCAATGCCCTCGGCTTTGCGCTTATCGCCTATTTGTTCGTCATGTTCGGCGATTATTCCAGGCGCGGGCAATTGGCCAAAATGATCGGCGCGTCCGCCCTGTTTGTGGGTCTGCAGGTGTTGGATCTCAGCCTTATTAACCTGACCGCCAAAAATCTCGGCCTGATACCGGCGATCTATGCCGCCGCCGCCGGGCCGGCATTGCTGGCGTTCCTATTGCTGATTGTGCAGCCGGGCCCGCGCCTGTTTGCACGGCGGGGCAAGTTGCCCGCGCCGGCGGCGGCTGCTTGAGGGGCCCGCGCTTTGCGATTATCCCTCATACTATCGCTCTATATCGGCCGGCATTTTTTGGCCAGTTTCGCTGTGATCTTCGCCATATTCCTGGGGCTGATCTTTATGTTCGACATTGTCGAATTGCTGCGCCGGGCTTCTAGCCACGAAAATGTCGGCGCCGGGCTGGTGCTGCAAATGGGCTTGATGAAGCTGCCCTTTATGGGCCAGCAGGCCTTCCCATTTGCTGTGCTGTTCGGCGGCATGGCCGCATTCTGGCGGCTGACGCGCAACTCCGAGTTGATTGTCGCGCGCGCCGCCGGCGTCTCCGCATGGCAGTTTCTGCTGCCGGTTTTGGTAACCGCTTTCCTTTTGGGAACGATCAAGATTGCGGCCCTTAATCCACTCGCCTCGGCGTTGTTGTCCAACTTCGACCGGCTGAACGCGACCTACCTGAAGGGGCAAAGCAATTTATTAAGCGTCTCGGCCAATGGTTTGTGGCTGCGCCAAGCCGATGACAAAAACCAATCGGTCATCCATGCCGCGTCGATCGGCATCGACGGCGCAAATATCACCCTCAATCAGGTGACCATCTTTGTCTACAAAGGTTCCGACAAATTCGTCCAGCGTATCGATGCGAAAACCGGCGAGTTGGAGGATCAGTTCTGGCATTTGCGCGGCGTTACCATCCACGACCGGGAGCGAGAATTGCCGGTGCAAAAGGCCGAGCATTGGTTTGCCACTGATATCACCGTCAATAACATCAATGACAGCTTTGCACCGCCGGAAACCTTGTCTTTTTGGGATTTGCCCGGTTTTATAGACAATCTGGACCGCGCCGGCTTCAGCGCGATCCGTCATCGGCTTTATTGGCACTCCTTGCTTGCCGCGCCCTTGCTCCTTTGCGCCATGGTTTTAATCGCAGCAACATTCACCCTTCGCCATTCCCGGGTCGTCAACGTGACCTACGTGGTCGCCGGCGGCGTCTTGACGGGTTTCTTGCTGTTCTTCTTCTCCGATATCGTGTTTGCCCTTGGAACAAGGGAAAGCATCCCCGTGGTCCTCGCCGCTTGGACGCCATCGGGCATCTCGACATTGCTCGGCCTGGCGATGATGTTTCATCTGGAGGACGGATGAAATATCTCCGCAAATTTTTGACTGCATCATTTCTGCTGGCTATGGCGACTCTCTGGTCCGGCGGCGCGGCGGCGCAGAATATCGATACTTCGGTGCCGCTATTGTTTACCGCCGATACGCTGACCCACGACCGCGCGCTGGGGATCGTCACGGCCACCGGCAATGTAGAAGTAACGCAAAAAGACCGCACCCTGCTCGCCGACACGATATCCTATAACGAGCGCGAAAATATCGTATCGGCATCGGGCCATGTAACGCTGATGGAGCCGAGCGGCGATGTCTTGTTCGCCGAGTTCATGGAACTGACCGGCGATTTTATGGACGGTATCATTCGCGGCCTGCGCATTCGATTGTCGGATAATGCGCGCATCGCGGCATCGGGGGCGCGCCGCTCGGCGGGGCTTCGGACCGAAATGCGCAACGCCGTCTATTCGCCTTGCGACAAATGCGCGTCGGATCCCGGCGAGCCGCCCTTGTGGCAAATCAAGGCGGCGCGGATTGTCCACGACCAGGAAGAGCAGATCATAGAATATACCGACGCCTGGATGGAGATTGCCGGTATCCCGGTCGTCTATACCCCATACTTTTCGCACCCGGACCCAACGGTCAAACGCAAGAGCGGGTTTTTAACGCCCGGGGTCGGCGGCTCCACCTCCCTTGGAACCTCCATCACGACGCCCTATTACGTCGCCATTTCGCCCAACCGGGATTTGACCATCACGCCCACATTGATGGCCAAGGAAGGTTTGCTTTTGGAGGGCGAATACCGGGAGCTGCAATCGGACCGGTTGTTTGAGGCGCGCGGCTCGATCACTTACGATTCCCAAGAGGAGGTGCGCGGCCATATAAATTCCTTCATTCGCCAGGACGTCAACGACACTTGGCGCTGGGGCGCCGATATCAAGCGCAGCACCGATGACACCTACCTCCGGCGCTATCAGATCGGCTCGGAGAGCTCCTTGAATTCCAGATTGTTCGCCGAAGCCTTTCGCGGTCGCGACTATGCCTCGGCCGACGCCTATCTGTTTCAGGGCTTGCGCGAATCCGATGACCAGGGGACGACGCCGATTGTCTTTCCAATGTTGGAGCTGAACCATGTCGGCGAGCCGGGTAAATTCGGCGAGACAACATCGGCTGACGCCAGCCTTTTGGTGCTGACCCGCACCGATGGAACCGATACCCGCCGACTATCTCTTGGCGGCAGCGTCGCCAAGCCGCTCTATGGATTGTTCGGTGATGTGATCGAGCTTTCAGCGGCATTGCGGGGCGATTTGTATCACTACGCAAGTCATCCCATTGAGGGTGAGGAAGGCGGCTTCGACACCGGCTTTGACGGGCGCATTTATCCCTTACTGTCGGCCACCTGGCGGCTGCCATTGACCCGCCGCCACGGTACCAATATCACCGAAATTCTGGAGCCCGCCGTCGCCGTGTTCGCCAGCCCCAACATGGGAAATTCATCAACCATCCCCAACGAAGACAGCATTGAACAGGAATTCGATGAAACCAATCTGTTCTCCTCGAACAAATTCACCGGCCTCGACCGGGTCGAAAGCTCAACCCGCATCAGCTACGGGCTGCGTTGGGGCGTGCACGGCGCCAATGGCGGCTCATCATCGTTCTTCATCGGGCAACGCTATCGGATCAGAAAAGATGATTCCTTTCCCGATGGATCGGGGCTGGAGGATCATTTCTCCGATATTGTGGCCCGGGTCCGTGTGCGGCCCAGCAGCAATTTGGCGCTCGCCTACAAAACCCGGGTCGACAAGGAAGACCTGTCGCCGAGGCGCACCGAATTAAATCTGACGGCGGGAGCGCCGGCCTTAAATTTGCGCACCAATTACGTATTTTTTGACCGCCAGGAAGGGTCCGAATTTAGCGGCCGTGAGGAATTGTCGGGTCAAGTCACGGCCAAAATGAGCCGTATGTGGCGGGCGGCATTTTCCAGCCGCTATAATCTCGAAGGCGATGGCGATTTGCGCTCCGTTGGACTAAATTTCACCTATGAGTGTGAATGCTTCACTTTCAACATATCCCTACAGCGTCAGTTTTACGAAGATCGGGATTTAAAACCCAACGATTCCATATTTTTTCGGCTGACCTTCAAGACGCTGGGCGAAGTTCAAACCGGCATTAGCAAAAGCGGAAGTTGAGCCCTACGTAGGGCGGCAAGGCATGAAGCAATCGGTGACACCAGAATCTAAATCTTCCGCCCCACGGAGCGGATGCGTGCGCGCCCTCTGGATGGCGGTGTTCGCCGCCGCAGCGGCCACCATGCTCCCCTGGAGCCAAGCCGGCGCGCAGGATTCCCAGCGCATTGTCGCCATCGTTAATGATGAAATCATTTCCGGTTTCGATCTCTCCTCCAGGATCGATCTGATTGTTCTGTCTTCGCAACTGCCGAAGACGCCCCAGGTCAGAAAGCGCATCCAGGCCCAAGTTTTGCGCGGGCTGATCGACGACAAGCTCCGGCTGCAGGAAGCGCGCCGCTTGAAATTGAACGTTAACGAGAAGGAATTTTTGGGCGCGGTGCTGAGGATCGAGAAAAACAACCGCATGAAACCGGGCGGCATGGCTGAACTTTTGAAGCGCAACAATATCGACCGCGTCACCTTTAATTCCCAGATTGAAGCCGCCATATCGTGGCAGAAAATCGTCCGCCGGCAGGTTCGCGGAAAGGTGAATATCAGCGCCGAGGCCGTCGACAAGGCGATCGCCCGAATGTCCGCGAACAAGGGCAAACCAGAATTTTTGGTATCCGAAATCTATATTCCGTTCGAAGCCGGAAAACCAGTTACCGAGACCCGCCAGCTTGCCGAGCGGCTATACAAGCAAATCGGCCAGGGCGCGAACTTCGCAGCGCTGGCGCGCGCCTTTTCGCAAAGCGCAACCGCCGCCGGCGGCGGCAACTTGGGCTGGATCAGGGAAGACCAGTTGGACACGCAGTTGTCTGAAGTTCTCGTCAAAATGAACCGCGGCACAGTTTCCAAACCGATCAAGGGACAGGACGGGTTTTACATTCTGGTGGTCCGTGACCGCCGGGTTTCGGCCGGCCTGCCACAGTCCGATGTCAGCGTAGATTTACAACAGGTGTTCTTAAATTTGCCCAAGGGCGCGCGCAAAGAGACAGAAACCGCGCAACTTGCCTTGGCCAAGACAATCGCCGGCTCGGCGGAAAGTTGCGGCGACTTGGAAAAATTGGGCAAAGAGCTTGGATCTAAGAACTCGGGCAAGCTGGACAATATCAAGCTGAGCAATCTGCCCGCGAATATCCGGAACGCCGTCGAGAGCCTGGAAGCCGGCCAGGCGAGCCAGCCGATCAAGGCCGGCGGCGGCATCGTTGTGCTGATGATGTGCGCCCGGCGCGGTGATCTCGTCGATGAACAGGTGCGCAAACAGGTTGAGCGCATGTTGCTCCAAGAGCGCGCCGGTCTGGTGGCAAGGCGCTTGCTTCGCGATTTAAGGCGCGCCGCCTTCATAGATATCAGGCGATGACCGCGAAGCCCTTGCCGATCGCCCTGACCATGGGCGAGCCAGCTGGTATCGGAGGCGAACTGAGCATCAAAGCCTGGCACCGCCATCACCGGCAATTGCCGCCCTTTTATCTGCTCGACGATCCGGATCGCATCGAAGCGCTTTCCGAAGCCATGGGCACGCCGATCACCACCGCCGCCATTTCCGAGCCCGGCCAGGCCGCCACATTGTTTGACGAACGGCTCCCGGTGCTACCTGTTGCGCTCGGTGGACCGGTCGTACCGGGACAATTGAACACGAATAATATCGGCGCCGTGCAGTCCTCGATCGAAATGGCGGTCCACCATATGGAAGACGGAACCGCCGCCGCCATGGTTACCAATCCGATCCATAAAGAATCCCTCTATAATGCCGGCTTCGCCTATCCGGGGCACACCGAATATCTGACGGCGCTGGCCGGATTTAAGGGCGAGCCGGTAATGATGCTGGCTTCCGATGCCTTGCGCGTGGTTACCGTTACCCGCCATGTCAGTGTGGCGAACGCGTTGAAGCTTTTGTCGGCGGAATTGATTATCGAAACGGTCAAAACGGTGAATCGCTCGCTTAGCCAGGATTTTGCCGTGGCGGAACCCCGCATCCGGGTGGCGGCCCTCAATCCTCATTCCGGCGAGGGCGGCAACATGGGGCTGGAAGAGATCGAGATTATCCTGCCTGCCATCGAAATTTTACAAGAGCTTGGGCTCAACGTTACCGGCCCGCACCCCGCCGACACCCTGTTCCACGAAAAAGCCCGAGCCGAATATGACGCCGCAGTCTGCATGTATCACGATCAGGCGCTGATCCCCATCAAGACCATCGATTTCGACCGCGCCGTCAATATTACATTGGGCCTGCCGTTCATCCGCACCTCGCCCGATCACGGCACCGCCCTCGATATCGCGGGCACCGGAACGGCCCGCGAAAGTAGCCTCGTCGCCGCCATCGATTTGGCCCACACCATTTCGGTCAACCGGGCGCGGGCAGCGGCGAAATAGTCGCCATGGCTGAGCCCCGGAATTCGGACCGTGATGCCGACCTGCCGCCCCTCCGCGATATCATCCAGC
>Ga0233433_10001142_pt1 | contig 26454 bp, 24 predicted proteins | sample SI_122_August201_5_FD_179868 | JGI IMG/M metagenome (GOLD analysis project Ga0233433, IMG submission 179868) | Seawater microbial communities from Saanich Inlet, British Columbia, Canada - SI_122_August2016_100_MG | ecosystem: Environmental > Aquatic > Marine > Inlet | place: Canada: British...
CGACGGCGGACTCTACGTGCCGGAAAGCTGGCCGCAGTTTTCAACGGCTGATATCGCCGCCTTAAAAGGCCTTTCCTATGTTGATCTCGCCGAGCGCATCATCACGCCGTTCGTCGGTGACAGCCTCAGCGCGGCCGAGCTTGAAGCCATTCTCTCCGAAGCCTACAGCCATTTTGAGACGCCCGAGGTTGCGCCGATCAAAGATTTAGGCAACGGCGAACATTTGATGGAACTGTTCCATGGGCCGACGCTGGCCTTCAAGGACGTCGCCATGCAGTTCCTGGGGCCGTTGTTCGAAAACGTCCTGGCGGAACGCAATGAGCATATTTGTATCGTCGGCGCGACGTCGGGGGATACGGGCTCGGCGGCCATCGAAGCCGTCCGGGGCCGCGACAACATTGATATTTTTGTTCTCTATCCGGACGGACGGGTCTCCGACGTGCAGCGCCGCCAAATGACCACAATAGATGAGACGAACGTTCACACCATCGCCCTGGACGGCACCTTTGATGACTGTCAGGACGCATTGAAGGCGCTGTTCAACGACACCGCGTTCCGCGACCGGATGAACCTGAGTGCCGTCAATTCCATCAATTGGGCCCGGATTGTCGCACAGATCGTCTACTATTTTTGGGCCGCCCTGAAGCTTGGCGGGCCAGAGCAACCAGTGAGCTTCGCTGTGCCAACCGGCAACTTCGGCAATGTCTTCGCTGGTTACGCAGCAGCCCGCATGGGCTTGCCCATTGATCAGCTCATCGTCGGCTCCAATGCCAACGATATCCTGACGCGCTTTTTTGAGACCGGCACCATGGCGATGGACGGGGTTGAGCCAACCATCAGCCCGAGCATGGATATTCAGGTGTCATCAAACTTTGAACGTTTGCTATTCGAGTTGTACGGTCGTGATGGCGCCAAGGTAAAACAGACTCTGTCGGCGTTTCGCGACACCGGCGCTTTCAGCATTGATGCCGACGGATTGGCAGCAGCACGCGAACTGTTCGACGGCGCACGCTATGACGACATCGAAACCAAGGCCGCCATCGGTCAGGAATTCAAGGCATCCGGTGAATTGCTTGATCCGCACAGCGCTGTCGGCTTGCTGGCCGGCCGGGCGCGGCGCAAGAATGCCGACACACCGCTGGTCGTACTGGCGACAGCGCACCCTGCAAAGTTCCCCGACGCCGTCGAAGACGCGTCAGGCCAGTTTCCCGCGTTGCCAGCGCATATGGCCGATTTGTTTGAGCGCGACGAAAAGATCAATCCGCTGGCCAATGACAACGCCGCCCTTCAGTCATTTATCGAAGCCCGAGTAAAGGCATGAGCATTTGAGCATCAACCTCACCCGCCTGGATAACGGCCTGACCGTCGTCTCCGACACCATGACGACAGTCGAGACGGTTTCCGTCGGTGTCTGGATCGACGTCGGCACCCGTGACGAACATCTGGAAATTAACGGCGTCTCGCACCTGCTAGAGCACATGGCCTTCAAGGGTACTAAGCGCCGCAACGCTTATGCCATCGCCGCCGAGATTGAGGCGGTCGGTGGACACCTCAACGCCTATACGTCGCGCGAGCACACCGCGTACTACGCCAAAATCTTGAAAGATGACCTGGAGCTCGCCGTCGATCTGTTGGGCGATATCTTACAGCACTCGGTCTTCGACAATGAAGAGCTGGCGCGTGAACAAGCGGTCATTATTCAGGAAATCCACCAGGCTCATGATACCCCGGACGATGTTGTCTTCGATCATTTCCAGGAAACCGCTTATCCCGATCAACCCATGGGCCGCCCAGTTCTGGGGCGCCCTGACGTGGTCCAATCCATGGAACGCGAACGGGTCATGGATTACATGCGGGGCCATTACAGTGGATCAAAGATGATTTTTGCTGCGGCGGGCAACCTGGAGCACGATAAATTCGTCGACTTAGCCAAGGCGACCTTCAATGCCTTGCCCGCCGATTGTGAGTTTGAACGCGACCAGGCCAGCTATCAGGGCGGCGATTTTCGCGAGAGCCGCGAATTGGAGCAGGTCCACGTGGTGATGGGTCTGGAAGGTATCGCTTTTTCGGATCCGGATTTCTACGCGGCGTCGACCTTGTCTACGGTGCTGGGCGGCGGCATGTCATCGCGGTTATTCCAAGAAATTCGCGAAAAGCGCGGCCTTGCGTACTCCATCTATTCGTTCTTGTCGTGTTACAAGGACAACGGCATTTTCGGCATCTATGCAGGCACCGGCGCGGACGAAGCCAAGGACCTGCTGCCGCTGGTGCTCGACGAAATCAAAAAAGTGCAGGACACGGTCGATGACGATGAAATGGCCCGCGCCCGAGCCCAATTGAAGTCCGGCATTCTGATGTCACTGGAAAGCACGTCGTCGCGGTGCGAACAACTGGCCCGCCAGATTATGGTTTTCGGCCGGCCGATCCCGACCGCCGAAATAGTCGAAAAAATAGATGCGGTCGATGCGGATGCGGTGATGGGCATAGCCCGGCGCCTGTTTCAGGGCACGCCGACATTGGCCGCCCTGGGTCCCGTCGATAATATTTCAGGTTATTCGGAATTGTCGGCGCGGTTGTCCAAGTAAGCTTCAACCAGACGGTAAATCGCCTCAGAGTCATCGGGATCACCGGTGAAAGCGATGTTTGAAGTTTCACCGTAAATATTCATGACATAGCCGCGCGCGCCGCAAACCTCTTCCAATGCCGCAACGAACGGAATAATGACATTGTCATTCAAGCTTTCGGCATCGGCACAGGCTTCCATACGCTCGGCCAACAAGCGCATCAAATCGTCGGCATCACCTCGGCCTTTGCGTGAAGATATCTTTTTCGCCATGAGTGAGCTTGGACCTTGAAGTTGGGAGTGGCTGGAAAGTTAAGCGTGGCCGGCGTCGTCGGAAAGCATACGGGGGTCAATGCCGATTTTCGCCATCGCCTTCGCCCACTTGTCATCCAAATCAATGCCGAAGACAAGGTCAGAGTCCGCATCGACATTGAGCCAACCGTTGCTCTTGATCTCAGTATCCAACTGACCTGCCCCCCAGCCCGCATAGCCCAACGCCAACAGGCACTGATGCGGCCCGATGCCGCCCGCAATGGCCTTGAGAATATCGATGGTCGCCGTCAGCGCGATGTTTTCGTCGACCACCAGAGAGGCGTCTTGCAGATAATCGGGGGAATGCAGGACAAATCCACGGGCCTGCTCCACCGGTCCGCCGAACAATACCCGGATGGGTTCGCCGCCGTCGTCCGAATCAATTTCCAACTGTTCCAGCAGTTCGGGAAAGGTTAGCGAATCAATCGAACGATTGACGACCAACCCCATGGCGCCATCGGAATTGTGCGCACACACATAAATGACCGATTTTTCAAACCGAGGATCGGTCATGCCCGGCATCGCGATCAGCAATTGACCGGAAAGATATGCGGAATCGGGTTCGTCGAGAATCATTGCTACGTCTTCACGTCCTATACCTGTCCTACATATTATCTAGGAAGCCAGTAATGGCACTGCAACCAATATGGACATTATGACACAGGCGTAGGGGCGCTCAAAGCCGGATAGAGGCCTGATTGTTGATCATCACGGCACGTCAAGACTACGTGAACCGGGCCGAAAAGCGTGAAAAGTCCAATAAATGCGCGTATATAGACGTAATCCCTACCACCATGACCAGGCTATCAGTACGTGCAAATTTTGAACAAACTCGGCCTCACGCGATTGCGTAGCGCCGCCATTTTAGGCCTCGGCGCGATTTCGACGGCAGGCACGGCCAGCGCCGATTCGGCGGCCTCCGCCTGGGCGAAGACCGACCATACTCAGGTCCGCCTGGTGTCCGCCTCGGCAACAACCGGCGACGGGCCGGCGCTTCGTCTCGGCATGCAGTTCAAATTGCAGCCCGGCTGGAAGGTCTATTGGCGTTCGCCCGGCGATGCCGGATTCCCGCCGCACATTGACTGGAAAGGTTCAAGCAATCTGACCAACACCAAGACCGAATGGCCGGCACCGAAACGCTTTTCCGTACTGGGACTTGAAACCTTGGGCTACAAGGATGAAGTCATCCTGCCGCTCAGCGCCAAAACCGTCACCCCATCGCAAGGGGCGTCGCTGAAGGCGCGGGTCCGTTATCTCACCTGCAATGATATCTGCATCCCCTACGAAGCCAAGTTGTCGCTTGAATTGCCGCCCGGACCGATGACGCCAAGCGCCCATGCCCACAGTATCGACCGTTATTCGGCGCGCGTGCCCGGCGACGGTGCCGCCCATGGCCTCGCCATCACCGATTTGCGCAGCGTAGAAAAAGCCGGCAAGTCCGTGTTGCGGCTGGTCGCCAGTGCCGAGGGTGCATTCACCGCCCCCGATGCCTTCATGGAAGGCGTGCCGGGCCTCGCCTATGGCAAGCCTAATATTAATCTTTCTGACGACGGCCGCCGGGCGATCATCGACATTGCCGTCGACGGCCTCGACGGGTTGGATGATGCCAAAGGCCAGACCCTGGATGACCGCACTTTCACGGTCACCTTGATTGACGGCAAACGGACCGCTGAACAACAACTGACGGCAAAGCCCGGCGACGTGGCGCTGGATAGCGGGGCATCAAACGCCGACCAGACCGCCCACCCGGCGACAGGTCCACCAAGTTTGTGGACGATACTGTTGTTCGCCATCCTGGGTGGACTGATCCTCAATTTAATGCCCTGCGTGCTGCCGGTGCTGTCTTTGAAACTTCTGAGCCTCGTCCAACACGGCGGCGGCGAGCCCGCAGATGTCCGCATGGGATTTTTGGCGTCCGCCGCCGGTATCATCACTGCTTGCCTGGCCTTGGCCGGCGTGTTGGCCGCCATGAAAGCGGCAGGTTCCGTCGTCGGTTGGGGCATCCAATTCCAGCAACCTTGGTTCTTGATCGGCCTGATCACGCTGGTGACCGTTTTCGCATGCAATCTCTGGGGATTTTTCGAGGTCCGCTTGCCGGCATTTATCGGCAATGCCGGCACCGGACACGCGGAAGGTGTTGGCGGACACTTCTTACAAGGCGTGTTCGCGACATTGCTGGCGACACCGTGCTCGGCACCGTTCCTGGGCACCGCCATCGGTTTTGCCCTGGCCGGCGCGACCGCAGATATTTTCATGGTTTTCGCGGCGCTGGGTGTCGGGTTGGCCTTGCCCTATCTGGCCGTCGCAACGGTCCCGGGGTTGGCAACGCGGTTGCCGAAACCAGGCACCTGGATGGTCAAACTGAGGGTTGTTCTGGGCTTCGCCCTGGCGGCAACCGCCATCTGGCTACTCACGGTACTGGCCGGCACGTCGGGCGCCGACGCCGCGCTAGTGACCGGGGCATTGATGGGCGCGGCGGCGATGGTTTTGTTCGTCGCCCACCGCCCGACAGGTCGTGGGCTCAAGGCCTCCGCGCCGGCCCTGGCGGGAACATTCATATTGGCCTTGATGGTGCCGAGTTGGCTGCCAGCGCCCGCAACCAATTCCAAAACCACCGCGCTTGATGGCATCTGGCAACCCTTTAATGAAGCGGCGATCCCGAAGCTCGTCGCCGAAGGCAAAACCGTCTATGTCGACGTCACCGCCGATTGGTGCCTGACGTGTCTGGTCAACAAGGGCGTCGTGCTCAGCGACACCCGTGTCCAGGAAATCCTAGCCGACAAAAACGTCGTCGCAATGATCGCCGACTGGACCAAACCGAACGAGGCGATTTCACGCTACCTGGCCCGCTACGGGCGCTACGGCATCCCATTCAACATCGTTTACGGACCAAAAATGCCCGACGGCGTTGTTTTGCCGGAACTGTTGCGGCCAGGCTTGGTATTGGATGCCTTCGGCCAAGCCGCTGATATTAAAATATTAACGACGAGCCGCTAAGGTTTATTTGAGCCACTCAGGCGCCGGGCGGTTGCTCCGCAACCTTGGCTCACGCGCTAACGCGCGGCGCGCGTTGCGCTTGCCTCCTCGCAAAGCTCGTCGGTTCCATAGCCAAACTGGGATGGTGGGGCTGCCGGGTCTCTAATTGGTTGGAAATCTGTGTTACCGACGGGCGGAAGCCCGGAGGCAAGCGCAACGCGCGCCGGGCCTAATGGCCCGTAAGCCAAGCGAACGGAGTGAGCACCCGGCGCCTGAGGGGCTATAAATAAAACCTCACGCGGTTTCTAAAAACCGCGTGAGGTGCTCGTCGCGGTCCCCAAACAGGATTTGGGTCAGCGTCAGACGTTTGACGTAGTGTGACAAGGCATATTCATCCGTGACGCCGACACCGCCGTGCATCTGGACGGTTTTTTCGGCGACGAAGCGTGCTGCTTTGTCGATATAGGCTTTGGCGCCCGATATCGTGTGGCGGCGCGTGATCGGATCATCACCCGCCATCGCGGCAGCCGCCCAGTAGACCATGGAGCGCGCGTATTCGACCTCGCTCAAGATATTCGCCATGTCGTGCTGCAAGACCTGAAAACTGCCGATCGGCTGGCCGAACTGCTGGCGAGTTTTGAGATACTCCAAGGTCAAATCCTTGGCGCATTCCATGGCGCCCAGACTTTCCGCCGCCATCGTCAGAACTGCCCAGTCTTCGACCTCGGACAAGATGGCCACGGCATCACCGCCACTGGTCAGCCGCGCGCTCAACGGCACCACCACGTCCTTCAATTCAAGATCAGCGGCACCGCGCCCATCAACAAGGCGGTATGGGTTCCGTTTGACGCCATTGGCATCGGTTTCCACCACGAATATGTCCACATCGTCGCCTTCAAGCTTCGCGGAAACCGCGATCCAGGCCGCCGCGTCGGCGCCAATGACGACGGCCTTGGCACCATTCAATCGCCATCCTTCGCCGGTTTCCACCGCCGTCGTCGCAACGTTTTCCATCGCATAACGCTCACCCGGCTCATACAAGGCGACGGCACCGGGCTGTTCACCGGACAACAGACCCGGCATGCGCAAAGTGCGCTCGGTGGCGTCACTGGCAAGATCAAGCAGGCGGACCGCCATGACGGCGCTCGACAAAAACGGCTCAAGAGACAGATGCCGGGCCAATTCCTCGGCGACGACCATCAACTCCGCAGCGCCACCACCAAACCCGTCAGAATCTTCCGGCGCCAACAAGCCCGTAAATCCCGATTCTGCGATGGTGGACCACATGGCCGGACTATGGAACGTTGCGGCATCTTCCAAAACGGCGCGGCGCTTGTCGAAATCGTAATCGGTCTGGAAGGCTTTCGACAAGCTTTCGCGGATCAGAACCTGTTCTTCGGTGAGGGTAAAATCCATGACCTCGCCCCCTACAGACCAAGCAACTGCTTGGCGATGATGTTGCGCTGAATTTCATTGGACCCGCCATAGATCGACGCCTTGCGCCGGTAGAAATAATACGGCGTCGCGGCGGCGGCGAAGGCCGGCCCGGCTGGCTCGCCATTCCAACTGGCGTCCAGGGCATCGGGAATAAACGGTGCGGCATAGGTGCCGGCGGCTTCCATGGTCAGGGTCGCCAGCGTTTGCTGGATTTCCGAACCTTTGATTTTGAGGATCGATGAAATCGGCCCCGGCGCGCCCTTGTCCTTTTCCTCGATCAGCATCCGAAGGTTGGTGATCTCCAAGGCTTTCAATTCAAGCTCTAGCTCCGCCATTTTGGCTTGAAACAAGGGGTCCTCGCTCAACGGCTTTCCGCGTCGCTTCTCGGTCTTGGCGATCATTTTCAAGCGCGCGAACTCGGATTTTGACTGTCCAACACCGGCAATGCCGGTGCGTTCATTGGACAACAGGAATTTCGCGTAGTCCCAACCCTTATTTTCCTCGCCGACCAAATTCTTCGCCGGCACGACAACATCGTCGATGAACACTTCATTGACCTGATGCTCGCCGTCCAACGTCATGATCGGGCGCACCGTAATCCCCGGCGACTTCATGTCGATCAGCAGAAATGATATCCCTTCTTGTTTTTTCACCTCGCGATCGGTGCGGACCAGAGTAAACATCCAATCCGCCCAATGCGCCTGGGTGGTCCAGGTTTTCTGGCCGCTGACGATGTAATTATCACCGTCGCGTTGGGCGCGTGTACCCACAGCGGCCAGGTCCGATCCGGCGCCGGGCTCGGAAAAGCCCTGGCACCAAAATTCGTCACCGCTCAGGATCGGGCCCAAAAACCGTTCCTTCTGCCAGTCGTCGCCGAAATGGATGACCACCGGGCCGACATAGTTAAGACCGAAATTCGGCAACCGGGGCATGCCTGCGGCGAAGGCTTCCTCATCAAAAATATGAACCTGGATCGGGTCCCAACCCGCACCGCCATGTTCCACCGGCCACTTCGGCGCAATCCAGCCGCGCTCGGCCAAGGCCTTATGCCAGGCAATCACTTCGTCCTTGGTCAGGTGCATGCCATGGCGCGCGTCCTCGCCCAGCGCCAATTGGGCTTTGTCCGCCATGAAAGCCCGGACCTCGTCGCGAAATGCGATTTGGTCTTCGTCATATGTCAATTGCACGTCATGTCCTCCCGCGCGGGCTGGAACCGCTCGCTCTCAAGGGTAGTTTTCACGGATAGGCCTCTTGTGTGTCAAAGGGTTTCACTGAAGGTTTTCACCGGATGGAACGCTTCAATCCACGTGCCCGCAACAAAGGGGGTGAAAATTGCCGACAAAAAGACTAAATCTATGGCAGGGCTCGACGCGGGCCGAAATTTAATGAATCAAACCATCCCAGAGGAAGACAGCATGACCATCAATGTAGGCGACAAAATCCCGTCCGTAGGCTTGGCGACCATGGGTGCCGAGGGACCGGAGGGCATCTCCACCGACGACATTTTCTCAGGCAAGAAAGTCGTGATCTTCGGCCTGCCCGGCGCCTTCACACCGACATGTTCGGCCAAGCACCTGCCAGGCTTCGTCGAACACGCCGACGCCATCACTGCAAAGGGCGTCGACACCATTGCGTGCATCTCGGTGAATGACGCGTTCGTCATGGGCGCCTGGGGCAAAGACCAGAACGTCGGCGACAACGTGATGATGCTTGCCGACGGCAGCGCCGACTTCGCCGAAGCCACAGACCTAGTGCTCGATCTGACCGCCCGCGGCATGGGCATCCGCAGCCAGCGGTTTTCCATGTTGGTTGACGATGGCGTGGTCAAAAGCGTCAATGTCGACGAAGGCACGTTTGAGAAGACCAGCGCCGAACAGATGCTGAGTGATCTTTAATCACCTGACACGAAATAGTATTCGCATGGGGGCCGGCGGCGACGCTGGCCCCTTTTGTGTTTAAGTGCCGCAGCCCTCGTATTCTTCACAAAACCGCCGCCCTTCAGCGACCAACCATTCGCGGAACGCCTTTACCAGCGGTTTTTCAGCGCGCCCTGGCGGGCTGATGGCAAAATACGATAAATTGAACGGACATTCGAAATCCGGAAATAACCGTACGAGGCGCCCCGAACCAACATCATCCCAGGCATGCGCACCACGCGCCAAAGCGACGCCTTGTCCGTCAAAGGCCGCCTGCAGCGCCATATTCGAATCAGGGAAGTGACTCTCTTCACTGAGCGCCTTCACATACACGTCTTCCGGTACCCCCGCCGTATCAAACCAATATTCCCAGGTCGGTGTCAGAATTTCGTGGTGGCGCAACAACAGCGGATAGTTGACCAGATCGGCAGGACTTTCCGGCGCGCCGTGAGTTTCCAAAAACCGTGGGCGGCAGACGGGAAAGATCGATTCGTTCATGATGAATTCAACGTCATAACCCGGATACTCACCACGGCTCATATGCACGGCAATATCGGCGTCACTGCCATCGAATGAAACGGTCTCATGCATACTGGTCGACAGCCAGACATCGGCGTCACCGTGCGCTTCACGAAACCGTTGCAGGCGCGGCACCAGCCATTTGACCGCGAATGACGGCAAGGCTTCCACCCTGAGCACCGTGTCATCCGGGGTATGATGGATGGTTTCCAACGTATCCTCCAACCGCGTAAAGAAATCGCGGACGACCGCCGCCAATGCGCGGCCCGCCGGCGTCAATTCCAGTCCTTTCTTGCGGCGCTCGAATAATTTCGCGTCCCACAATTCTTCCAGGTGCTTGATCTGATGGCTGATGGCGCTCTGGGTGACGTTCAACTCACCGGCGGCGCGTGTAAAACTCAGGTGCCGGGCCGACGCTTCCAGAGCCTTCAGGGCCGCTGCTGGCGCTGTGTGATACTTCATGAGCTCAATCCACACATGAATAATCATTCATGTTTAACATGAGAAAGCATATTTAGGAAACCGCATAAAACAGGCGTATATACTCTGCAACACAGAGATTGAAACCGCCAACCCATGAGGTGATAAAATGTTTAATACGAAAAAGAACGACCGCAGCCCGTCATGGTACCCCGGCGCCCAAGCCATCAAAGACCGCTGGGGAACCCAAGTGAATGCCGATGTCACGGGTCGTGAATTCCGCCCGGCAGCCCAGGCCATCGGCGGTGACGTCAATACGCTGCGCTGGAGCCTCGGTTTGATGTAATCGGCGATTTCCGGTTCAATTCGAAACCGGTCCGCTGACATCACAATCGAGGTAACCCGTGGCATCTACACAAGTCTCTCTCCCCGAAAACCTCCCAAACTCCCAGACCGTGGCGCGGCTAGACATATACGTCTTCCGCGCCACAGTTTTGAAGCCCGTCGTAACATCCTTCGGCACGATCCCCAGCCGTTCTTCGGTGCTGTTGCGCCTCACGGACAATGACGGCGCCACGGGTTGGGGGGAAATTTGGGGAAACTTTCCAACGATCACATCTGAATACCGCGCTAATTTGGCCGCCTGGGCGCTGCCTGAATTGGTACTCGGACAGACCATTTCCGCCGTATCGAAATTCATGGCCGGCGTTGTTGAAGCCCTCAAAGTTCTGGAAGTCCAAAGCGATGAGCCTGGGCCAATTGCCGGGATCGCGGCAGGCCTCGATCAGGCATTGTGGGATTTGGCCGCGCGAAAGGCCGGCCTACCGCTACGCACATTGTTGAACAGCGAGGCTTCTAATCGTGTGCCCGCTTATGCCTCGGGCCTCAATCCGCAGGACGCCGTCGAGGTTGCCGAACAGTCCCGCCAGCGCGGTTTTCGCGGATTCAAATTAAAGATCGGCTTCGGCGATGATATCGACACGCCCAATCTGGAACGCATCACCGATGGCCTGGGCACGGGCGAGACCCTATACGCCGACGCCAATCAGCGCTGGTCGCCCGAAGACGCGGCGGCGAAGTTGCCGACCTTAGAGAAATTCAATCTGGGCTGGGTGGAGGAACCCATCCGTGCCGATCAACCAGCTGAGGCATGGCGCACTGTGCGCACGGCGGCAACCATGCCCCTTGCCGGCGGTGAAAACCTGCGCGGTGGCACGGCCTTTACCGAAGCGCTGGAATGGCTCGACTTCGTACAACCGGACGCCGGCAAATTGGGCGGCATCTCGGGGTGCCATGCCATCGCCGTCCAGGCACTGAACGCCGGGCGCACGTACTGCCCGCACTGGCTCAGCGGCGCCGTCGGACTGATGCATTCCGCCAACCTTCTGGCCGCCGCCGGCGGACCCGGTGTGCTGGAAATGGACGTCAACGAGAACCCCATTCGCGACGCCACGCTGGACGGTGCCATCACGTTGGAAGACGGCGCCGCCGTGTTGCCCGACACCTCCGGCATCGGCATCGATCCCGACCCGGCAGCGCTGGCTGAATGGGCGGTTTCGCACCAAAATTTTCAATCCTAAAAGTCAAAATTTCAATCTCAGATAACTACAAGGTGACTCATGGCTAAATCCACACAAGACGCCATTGAAGAAATGGTCGATGCCCTCGCAGCCCGGGAATACCCCGACTGGACCTTGCGCCAACGCCTTGCCATCGGCTGTCGCATCTTGGCCGACAACGGACATGGCAGCGGTCTAGCCGGCCAATACACGGCGCGCGGCGAAGAGCCCGGCACCATGTGGACGCTGCCCTATGGAATGGGCTTCGAAGAGGTCAAAGCGTCGGACTACTTGTTGGTCGATGACGACTTGAACGTTCTTAAAGGCGGCGCAAAGCCGAATATGGCGAACCGCTTCCACCTCCACGTCTACCGGGCGCGGAGCGACATCCAAGCGATTGTTCATACTCATCCGGTCCACAGCTCAGCCCTATCGATGATCGGCGAGCCGCTGCACGTATCGCACATGGACACCGCCATGCTCTACGACGACGTGGCCTTCCTGCCCCATTGGCCGGGCGTGCCCTTCGGCGACGAAGAGGGTGAGATTATCTCCGAAGCCATCGGCGACAAGAACGCCATCTTGTTGGCCCACCACGGCATGATGACCGCCGGGCCGACCATCGAAGCGGCGGGCGTCATGGCGGTATTTTTTGAACATGCGGCACGCATGCAACTGCTAGCCATGGCCGCCGGAAAAATTAAAGACATCGAGCCGGACCTGGGCAAGCAAGCCCATGATTGGCGCCATGCTCCGGGCGCCATGGCCACGACGTTCCATTACTACGCACGGATCGCCCTTGAAAAGCACTCGCCGGTGATTTTGGATTGAGTCAAGATGCAACCAGACAGGTGACGAAACACAATTCGTTAAGGTCACACGCGGTGCCTACCGATGGCACCAGCCCTGAAGTCATCGCTGCCATCAAGGTCGTAAGGACCAGCCTGTGAGAATCACTACAATTCAATTTGAATTCAAATCAGGTGGCGAAAACATTGGTAGGTTGCAGGGCCATAGCATTGCCTTCATGATCTGCAAAAGGTGAATTATTAAGAGAGAAAACCAATTATAGGTAGTCGGGACATGAGACGTTCGTTGATAGCTTTCGTTCTAGGCATTTGCATTTTAACTCTTCCGCGTTCGACGGATGCACGGCAATTGCGCACTACACTCGCGATACTCGCCCAGGATTACGTCATCATTCAAGATCAGAGAAGTCCACATGAAGTCGTGATGGTATTCTGGATTACGCCGCAACTGGTCGGTAAACAACCCAGCGCCGAGAAAGCCAAACAAATTTTGACCGATCACGCCCTTGTCGGCGTTGTCCATGCAAAATTCGATACTCAAGGCCGGACCAATTTCGAAAAGGCGAATGCGCCCAGTCTCAAAACTTTGGCCGGAAGACAAATTAAACAGCTGACGTCTGAATCCATCTCGCCGGCCGCGCAGGGCGTGGTCACAGTTTTCCAACAGATTTTTACCAAGACGCTCGGGCCCATGGGCCAAGGAACCAAATGGTATGTTTATGATGGGAAGCCGATTTCCAGCTGTGGGAATGGCGGGTTTTTTGTCAAATTCGCCAGCGTTGAATACGACTATAAGACCCCTATTCCGGGGTGCCCGAAAGCCAAATAGGCGCCAGGAGCCGCTCCAGCGTACTGACCACTGTCTAATTGAGCGTGTTCATCATTACTCACCGCCGTCAGCGGCGATCATTGCCGCAGCCGCGCTCGCCAATTCATCGACGCGTTCGTTCTCGGCGTGCCCGGAATGGCCTTTTACCCATCGCCAATCCACCGTGTGATCGGCGGTGGCGGCGTCCAGGCGTTGCCAGAGATCGACGTTTTTGACCGGCTTTTTTGCTGCTGTCTTCCAGCCCTTTTTCTTCCAGCCATGGATCCACTTGGTGATGCCATCTTTCACATAAGTGCTGTCGGTGGTCAGCGTCACGGTGCTCGCGCGCTTCAGGGATTCCAGGCCCTGGATCGCCGCCATCAGTTCCATGCGGTTGTTGGTGGTATCGGGTTCACCACCGGACAGTTCGCGTTCCTCATTGCGCCAACGCAGCAAGACGCCCCAGCCGCCCGGGCCAGGATTGCCGAGGCATGCGCCGTCGGTGAAAATTTCGATGGTATCGGGTTTGTCGTTCATATGGGGCCTCAGGCTAAACCATATTCGCCAGGGCCTTTGACGCCCTGGTGAAAGCGCAGCTTGTCCAGATATTCCAACGGGTCTTTCTTGGTGACTAACGCATCGCCCGGCGTGTTCAACCAATCATAAAGCCGAGTCAGCACAAAGCGCAGTGCCGCGCCGCGCGCCAATATGGGCAGCGCTGCCAGTTCGGTGCCTGAAAACCCGCGCACCCCCTTGTAGGCCGTCAGCAGGCGCTTTGCCTTGGTCACGTTGAAGCTGCCGTCAGGCTCAAAACACCAGGCGTTCATGCAGATGGCAACGTCATAGGCGAAAGCATCGGTGCAGGCGAAATAGAAATCGATGACGCCGGAAATCTCATCGCCGCGAAAAAATACATTGTCGGGAAACAGATCGGCATGAATGACACCTCTCGGCAAATCATCCGGCCACGCAGCTTCCAGCGCATCAAGCTCATGGGACAAGATGTCGGCCAGCCCAGGGCGGACCTCGTCGGCGCGGTCGGCTGCCTTCGCCAACAACGACCGCCAGCCCTCAATCGACAGATCGTTGGGCCGCGCACGGGGGAAACTTTCCGCCGCCATGTGCATGCGCGCCAACACGCGGCCCAATTCGGCGCAGTGCTCGACCCGCTGGCGCTTCGGCCACATGCCGGCCAGAAAGGTGACGACGGCGGCAGGCTTGCCGCAAAGGGTGCGCAACACTTCGCCATCGCGGCCCGCCACCGGCACCGGGCACGGCACGCCCTGGGCGGATAAATGCTCTAACAGCTGAAAGAAAAACGGCAACTCATCGGGGTTCACACGTTTCTCATAAATCGTCAGGATATACGGGCCCTGGCCGGTATTCAGCAGGAAGTTGGAATTCTCCACGCCTTCGGCGATGCCGGTTAACGACAGTGCCTCGCCGATATCATATTCGGCGCTAAATGTGACGAGTTCCTCGTCGCTGACTTCCGTATAGACAGCCATACGCGTGTTTACGGAACCGTTTCGGCCCGCGCAAGTCCACGTTGCCACAGTTTTGCCATCTGTGTCGGTCATCACAGACGCTGTATGCTAGGCTAAGGCATATACACGACACATAACTGTTGAACCGATCTGGGCTGGGCACGAATGCCATGAACGCGTTACGGCTTTTTGTATTGCTTGCGACCATCGCGGCTGCCTTGCCGGCGACGGCGAGTACACTTGCGCCGATTGAATTAGCCGCACGCCCGGCGGGCGGTGAAATCGAGACGGACAAAGAGCCCTCCTCAGGCAAGACCGCCGGGCAGCGCTGGCGGTCCGGGAAAAGCGTCCAACGCCTGCAGCGCGCGCCCGCCGATCTGGGGCTTTATCTGGGCCCGATCGACGGCCATTTGAATGTCGAAACCCGCGGCGCCATTCGGGTCTACCAACAAGGCGCTGGGCTGAAGACCGACGGCAAGATTTCACGCGAACTGTTAAATTTATTACAGAACGCAGTCGAGGTACGGGCCTTGCTGAAACGCCTGGATAAGGCCCGAAAATCCGGCAAGGACGCGGCGCGCGATGCCCCCCTGAGTCACCCTGCAACCCGCGACCTGGTCAGCGCGGCTAACACGGAGCGCGCTGATCCCACCCGTGATTCCGCCGGCTGCCTTGGCAATCCGACGGTGCGTTGCCTGTTGAATGAAGCTTCGGAAAGCGTCAAGGCCGTGTTCCGCCCGGAGCTCCGCGATTGGGCCTTGGGCGAGATATTAGTCACCCAGGCCCGCGCTGGCTTGACCGAATACGCCATGCTCACCGCCCGGCGTTTGCGCGACCCCCGGTTGATCATGGTGGCGCTCAGAGATATCGCCGAAGCCGTTGCCGCCGCGGGCATGTCCGGTGAGGCGCTTGAGGCGGCGAAGATTATCCCTGATCTGGATAAACGTATCGAGGCCATCGCCGCCATCGCCAAAATTCAAATTCGCGCCGGCAAACCCAAAGAGGCCAGGCGCTCTACGGGTCAGCTCCTAATACAGCTGAAAAAGATCAAAGACGATATCAAGCGCATTTCCTACCGCGCCAAAGCGGCCGTGATATTGGCGGAAGCCGGCGATCTCACGCGTGCCAATAGGCAAATGGTCACGGCTGAAAAAAATGCCCGCGCTCGCACTGAAGATGCTGAAAAAGGATTGGCACTTCGTTACGTAGCCTCGGCACTCGCCGATATGCAACGTCCTGATCAGGCGCTGAAAATGCTCGATGACATTACGTCGGCTTCGGAGCGCACGTCGGTTCTGGTCAGCGCCGCCAACGCCCAGGCACGCACCGGTGACGCGGCGGCCGCACTGGCCACCGCGGACAACATCGAAGAGGTTCGGTTCCGCGCCGTGGTTCTGGGTCACGTCGCCCTGGCGCAAGCCCAAAAGGGCCAATCGGAAGCCGCCGAAGCAACCTTGCAAATTGCCCTGGCCGCCGTCGAAAACATCAAAATCCCCTTCGCCCGGTCGTACGCCATCAGCCGCATTGCGCTGGCGATGGTGCGTCTGGCCAAACTGGGCGGCGCCAAGGAAAAGGACGCCGCGACGGCACTGACACCGCTGAGTTATGAAAAAGCCCGCGAGACCGCAGCGCTGATTGACGACAACCGATTGCGCGCCCAGACCCTTTGGGTGATCGCTGAAGCCCAACGCCGGGCCGTGCCGGGCGGTAGCACGGATGACGCCCCTAATGCCGACGCCGGCGTCAAGGAAACCGAAAAGCAGGCCGAAGCCGCGACTGCCGCCATCGTCAGCCGCCTCAGTCGGGTTTGGATGTTCGGCGACATGGCTGACACCCACGCGCGGCGCAAAGCCTGCTCACCGGCGAAGAAAACTAAATTTTGCCAGTCTTGGCGATGCGTCCCATCTTGCCGCCCAAGCAGGGGTCAACTACAACAGACGTTGATCACGGACGGTTAGGAACGATTGAGACATGCGGCGCATATTGATTGACAGAAAATTTACCACCGCAGCGCTGTTGGCTTCGGCCTTGTTGGTCGCCGGCTGCGAAGCCATGGACAAGACCGTCGAAACCGTCACGCTTCTGTGGAAGAACCCGATCGTTCTGCCCTGCCCTGATTACCGAATTCTGGCAGATGCGGCCCGCGTCGCGCAGTTTCGCGCAGGCTCCGGCCGCGACCTTGTCGATATTGATGCCGAGGGCGCCGTCGGCGACATCAGGATGGCTTGCGTGACGGATATAGATAAGAAAACCGGCGTCGGCAGCATGGAGATTGAGGTCGCCGTCGCATTCGGAGCAAAACGCGGCCCGGCAAACAAATCCAAGCGTGCGCTTCTGCCGTATTTCATTTCCGTCACTGACAAGAAACGCAATGTCCTCTACCGAGAGGAATTCAAGGTCGCCGTGCGTTTCCCAGGCAATCAGACCTCCATACAGTTTTTGGGTGAATCGGTAAAATTGGAAGTCCCCTTGACCGCCAAAATCACCAGCACGGATTACCTCATCTATACCGGCTTCATCTTGACCCGCGATCAGCTTGAGCATAATCGGCGCTTGAAAGGCCGCAAACAATTATAGGCCACACCTATAGATGTGCTCTATGACGCGCATTGAACGGTTGTATCCCGCCTTCGGTTGACCGTCATTTCACCCCATGGGATAGTCATTTCACGAAACGCAGACACCCAGTCGACGGCTGTGGGAGAGACCGGCAAACTTACGGGTCCAAGCCGGCGCCGAAGGAGCAACCGCCCCGGAAACTCTCAGGCACCCGGACCGCAGTTCGATGGGACTCTGGAAAGCGGGTGAGATGACCATCGTTTTCGAATGAAGGCCGTCCCACTCCACCGAAGATGTAAGCCGGGCCGTTGAAGCAATTGATCTCACGATCACCCAACAGCCAAAAAGCCGCCACCGTAAAGTATTTCGGGCAAATGGCGACTGGTGAATCTTTCAGGTGCCGAGACAGAGGGGGCGCTTCTTGCTTGAATTGCGGTGCTGCCGCAGCTCGGCGAGAGGTTGGCCCTTAACCTGTTGCCGGAGGTACCGATGTCCGACGCACAAGACCCAGCCGAAGAGTTGAAGACGACGCCGCTCGATGCGCTCAACCGTGAACTTGGCGGCCGCATGGTGCCTTTCGCTGGCTATGCGATGCCCGTTCAATTCCCTGCCGGCATCATTGCCGAACACAATCAAACCCGTGAAAAGGCCTCGCTGTTTGACGTTTCCCACATGGGGCAGCTGCGTCTGCACGGCGAGAGTGCGGCGACCGCATTGGAACGCCTCGTTCCCGGCAATCTTGAGGGCCTGAAGCCAGGCCGCATGCGCTATTCCATGCTAACCACCGATGCCGGCACGATCATCGATGATTTGATGGTGACCCGGGAAGTTGGCGGCTTGTTTGTTGTCGTCAACGCCTCCCGTTTCGATGCCGATCTGCCGCATATGGAAGCCAACATCGGCAGCGACGTAGAGATCGAGGTCTTGGGTGGTCGCGCCCTGGTCGCCCTGCAAGGCCCGGCGGCGTCCGCCGCTTTGGCCGACTTGGCGCCGGACGCCGGCGCCATGCCCTTCATGTCGTCGCTGGCACTGTCCATCGGCGGCATCGATGCGCTGGTCAATCGCTCTGGTTATACCGGCGAGGACGGCTATGAGATTTCCGTCGCCGGTGCCGACGCGGAAGGTTTGGTAAAGAAACTGTTGGCCGACGAACGCGTCGAGGCCGCCGGTCTTGGGGCCCGCGACACGCTGCGCCTGGAAGCAGGCCTTTGTCTTTACGGCCAAGACATTGACGACACCACGACCCCCATCGAAGCCGGTCTGAATTGGACGGTACCGAAACGCCGCCGCGAAGAAGGCGGTTTCCCCGGCGCCGATATTATCATTGACCAATGGGAGAACGGCGCCGCTAGGAAGCTGGTCGGCATCCGCCCCGAAGGCCGTGCGCCGGCCAGGACCGGCACTGAGATCACTTTGGCCGATGGCACCCCCATCGGCATGGTAACCAGCGGCGCCTTCGGCCCGACGATCGGTGGCCCGGTGGCCATGGGCTACGTTCGATTTGACGCGGCCGAGACCGGCACCAAACTGGAACTCCAGGTGCGCGGCAAGGGCAACCCAGCAGCCGTCGCCGACCTGCCGTTTGCATCGCACCGTTATTTCAAAGCTTAAGCAGACCAAAAGGGAGAGTAATCATGACCACCAAATATTCCGAAGACCACGAATGGATCACCGTGGACGGCGACGTCGGTACGGTCGGCATCACCGACCACGCACAGAGCCAATTGGGCGATATCGTTTTCGTCGAGCTGCCGGAAGTCGGCAGCGCGGTCGAGGCCGGCACCGACGCGGGCGTGGTCGAATCGGTAAAGGCCGCCAGTGACCTGATGACACCGGTATCCGGCGAAATTACCGAAACCAACGATGCGCTCGAAGCCGAGCCGAGCCTCGCCAATTCAGCACCGACGGGCGACGGCTGGTTCTTCAAGGTCAAACTGTCCGACACCAGCGAGCTTGACGGCCTCATGGACGAGGCCGCCTACAAAGCGTTCTGCGCCGACTGACGACGCCGTTCCGCCGCCGACCTGCCATTCAGGAGCAAGACCATGACGAAGCCGACCCTCGAGACCTTGGAATTTTCCGACGAGTTCATCGGCCGCCATATCGGGCCGTCCGATGCCGATATCGAGGATATGCTCAGCGCCATCGGCGCGGCGTCCCTTGATGATCTCATCGACAAGGCTGTACCTGACGACATCCGCGCCGCCGATCCGTTAATGGCGCCGCCGATGACCGAAGCTCAAGTATTAGCGACGATCAGGGAACTGGCAGACCGCAACAAGGTGCTCAAATCGTGCATCGGCATGGGCTATCACGGCTGCCATCTGCCGCCGGTGATCTTGCGCAACTTGTTGGAAAACCCCGGCTGGTATACGGCCTACACACCCTATCAGGCGGAAATTTCTCAAGGCCGCCTGGAAGCACTGTTGAACTACCAACAGATGATCATCGACCTGACCGGGCTGGAACTGGCAAACGCGTCTTTGTTGGATGAAGGCACGGCGGCGGCCGAGGCGATGACGTTGATGAAACGTGTCGGCAAATCGAAAAGCGATACGATCTTCGTCGCCAAGGATTGCCATCCGCAAACCATCGCGATTATTCAAACCCGCGCCGAGCCGATGGGCTATAGCGTCATCATCGGTGATCCGTCCACGGAGTTGAAGGCGGATGAAGTGTTCGGCATTGTCTTGCAATACCCGACAACCGACGGTCGCGTTGAAGATTACCGCGACCTTGTCACCCAAGCGCATGAAGCCGGCGCCTTGGTGACCGTGGCGGCCGATCCACTAAGCTTGGTTCTGCTGACGCCGCCCGGTGAATGGGGCGCCGACGTGGTTGTCGGTTCGGCCCAGCGGTTTGGTGTGCCCATGGGTTTTGGGGGGCCACACGCCGGCTACATGGCGACCCGCGATGCCTATAAACGCTCCATGCCGGGGCGTCTCATCGGTGTGTCGATCGATTCCCAGGGCAACCGCGCCTTGCGCATGGCCCTGCAAACCCGCGAACAACATATCCGCCGGGAAAAAGCGACATCAAACATCTGTACCGCGCAGGTCCTGTTGGCCAATATCGCCGGGATGTATGCGGTCTATCACGGCCCCGACGGGCTGCGAACCATCGCCAGGCGAGCGCACCGGTTGACCGCAATACTTGCCGCCGGGCTCAGCAAGCTCGGTTGCAACGTTGAGACAGGATCGTTCTTCGACACCATCACCGTAGCCGTCGATGACGCCGCCGCTGTTCACGCCCGCGCCGTGGCCGCTGGCTTCAACCTGCGCCCGGCCGATGCCGGCCACGTTGGCATTGCGCTTGATGAGACCACGACCCGCGAAGATGTCGCAGCCCTTTGGCAAGTCGTGTCGGGCAACGAGTCACCGGGTATCAGCGTCGAAGAATTGGACAATGATGCGCCCGAGGCGCTCCCCGAAGCGCTGAAGCGCACGTCTGACATTCTCGATCATCCGGTGTTCAACACGCACCATTCTGAAACCGCGATGATGCGCTACATGCGCGAATTGGAAGACAAGGATTTGGCGCTGAACCGCGCCATGATCCCCTTGGGCTCATGCACCATGAAGCTCAACGCGGCGGCGGAAATGATCCCGGTAACGTGGCCGGAATTCGGCAACCTGCATCCCTTCGCTCCAGCCGATCAGGTCGAAGGCTCGATGGCGCTAATCAAGGAACTGGAAGACCAGTTGGTGGAGATCACCGGCTATGACGCCGTGTCGCTGCAGCCCAACGCGGGCTCGCAAGGCGAATACGCCGGTTTGTTGTGCATCAAAAAATTCCACGAAAGCAATGATCAAGGCCACCGCAATATCTGCCTGATTCCGTCCAGTGCACATGGCACCAATCCGGCCAGCGCCATCATGGCCGGGCTGAAGGTCGTGGTCGTGGCCTGTGATGAGGCGGGCAACATTGATTTGGATGATCTGAAGGCGAAGGTTGAAGCCAACAGCGTCAATCTGGCGGCGATCATGATCACCTATCCGTCGACCCACGGGGTTTTCGAAACCAGTGTCCGCGAAGTCTGTGACCTGGTTCACGACAACGGCGGGCAGGTCTATATCGACGGCGCCAACCTGCAAGCCATGGTCGGGGTCTGCAAGCCCGGCGAGTTCGGCGGTGACGTCTCACACCTGAACCTGCACAAGACGTTCTGCATCCCGCACGGCGGCGGCGGTCCGGGCGTCGGCCCGATCGGCGTCAAATCACATCTGGCGCCATTCCTGCCGAACCACCCGATTGTGTCGGAAGCCGGACCGGACACCGGTGTCGGCGCGATTTCCGCAGCCCCTTGGGGCTCGGCCTCGATCCTGCCGATCTCATGGAGCTATATAAAACTGATGGGTGGCCCTGGCCTGTCCAAGGCCAGCCAGGTCGCGATCCTTGCCGCCAATTACATCTCAAAGCGCCTCGAAGGTCATTATGAAACCCTTTACAAGGGCGGCAATGGTTTCGTTGCCCACGAGTGCATCCTGGACACCCGCCCTGTTCAAGATAACGCCGGCCTCACCGTCGACGATATCGCCAAACGGATGATCGATTACGGATTCCACGCGCCAACAATGTCGTGGCCGGTGGCCGGGACCTTGATGGTCGAACCGACCGAGTCGGAACCAAAAGAGGAACTGGACCGTATCTGCGATGCAATGATCGCCATCGCCGGCGAAGCCAAACGCGTCCAGGCCGGCGAATGGCCCGTCGACGACAACCCGCTGAGCAATTCGCCGCACACCATCGCCGTCGTCACCACGGAAGATTGGACGCACCCTTATTCCCGCGAGACCGCCGCATACCCGGTGGCCAGCCTGAAGCGCGCTAAATACTGGTCACCCGTCGGCCGCGTCGACAATGTCCACGGCGACCGCAACTTGGTGTGTTCTTGCCCGCCGCTGGAAAGCTACATGGAAGCGGCGGAGTAGGCTGCCTTTAGGCCAAAAAATCAAGCAGCGCGCGGTTCACCTGATCGGCGCCCTCGATGGGGGCCATATGGCTGAGGCCTGACAAAATCAGCGGCCTCGCATCGGGCAGCGCTGCAGCTAAGCCTTCAGCCATTGCCGGTGTCGAGCCGGTATCATGCGCACCTGTCATCACAAGAGCCGGGCAACTGACACCAGCCAAACCTTCGGCGGCCTCTTCGTCGCTGGTGGCAAAAACCTTGTAAGCTTTCAGGTAACCCTCTGGATCATTGCTCAGCATACGCCGGCGAACGGCATTCACGGCTGCCGGGTCGGTTTCGCGGAACGCATTTGAGAACCATCGCCCCAGTGCGGCTTCGGCCAAGTTTTCGATTTCGCCCGCAGCACTTTGCTCATAGCGCCCAAGCACGCCGGCGCGCTGTTCATCGCTGCGGCGAAACACCGTATTCATCAAAAACAGCTTCGCGACTTTTTCTGGATATGCCGCCGCATAGGCTTGAGCCACCATGCCACCCATGGAAAAACCGACGATGGCGGCGCGCGACACATTCAGGTTCATCAGCAATTGATCCAATTGCCGAACAAAGTCGATTAGGTGCCGGACGTCGGGCGGCTGGGCGCTTTGGCCGTGACCGAGCATATCGTAGGTGATGACTTGAAAATGAGTCTCCAAGGCCGCGACCTGCGCCGTCCACATGGCATGGTCGAGACCGACCCCGTGGATGAGTACCACGGGGTCGGTCTCGGAATTTGCAGCACCAAAGGTCCGGAAATAGGTGCCGCCGTGCACACTTTCGCGCAACGTCGGCACCGGGTTTTCCTGCGCTTTGTCAGGCATCCTCAGACCGCCAGCTTGACGGTGCCGGGCTGGAAGCGCGGCAGGACCTCTTCATTGAAGAGCTGGATCGAACGCATGACCTTGTCATGCGGGACACCCGGAAAATTCGACCACAGCAACAATGTCTCCAGGCCCAATTCGTCGCGCAGTTCCTCGATCCGCTCGGCGATGTAATCCGGCGTGCCGAACAACAGGTTCCTGGGATGCAGCCAGTCGTAGCTCAGCAAGTCCAGCTTGCCCGGCGTTTCCGGCAGTTCCTCGCCCGGGTCCATGTGATTGCCGAGCCCACGGAAATGACAGACCCAGCGGAGATAACTGAGGATCCCTTCGCCGCCGTCGATCTTTGCGTCTTCCATGGTTTCCGCACAGAACATGTCACGGACCAATGCGACGCCTTCGCCCAGCGGCACGTCCTTGCCCTGTGCTTCCGATGCCTTTTCACGGTACATCTCAAACCGCCATTTCAGCGACTCCACTGTCGGAATCCACATCATCGCGCCGAGCCCGTTTTCGGCCGCCCATTGGATCGAGCCGGGCCCGTCGACGACCTGCCAAAGCGGCGGGTGGGGTTGCTGCAGCGGCCGGGGTACGATGGCGAGTTTTTCCAGCTCGTTGGTTTCCATGTTCATGAAAATTGCCGACTTCGGGCTTTCCGCATGGTTCCAGGTAAAGCCCGGTTCCGGATAGGTGAAAAATTCGCCGTCATGATCAACGAATTCCTGGCTCCAAGATTTTTTGAGGAACGCCATGGTTTGTTCGAACAAGCGGAAGTTCTGCGCCTGGTCATTCAAATCTGCGTCCTTGTTCAAGTGGATGGCTTCGCGGCCGTAAATACCGCGCCCGACACCAACCTCGATTCGGCCATTCGACATGTGATCAAGCATGGCGATGTCTTCGGCCAAGCGTACCGGGTTCCAATAGGTGACGATGTTCGCCGCCTGACCGATCCTGAGCGTCGTCGTGCGCGCTGCGATATCGGCGCTCATCATGATCGGGTTCGGGCAGACCTCATAGCCTTCGTGGCCGAAGTGGTGCTCGGTGAACCAGATGGATTCCCAACCGGCGTCCTCGACGCAGGTCGCGATCTTGCGGGTTTCATCAAGGATTTGCGTGAAGGGCTTTTTCAGGCCCAGATTGGCGGTATTGGAGAAATATCCGAAACGCATGGTGCGTCTCCCTCGTTTTGTTACAACAAGGACACACACCGTTTAGGCTCACTGCCGTCGGACTTGAGCGGCCAGCCGGAGAGACTAGTTAACGCCGTTTAATCACATAACGGTTTTCCGATGCAAGGGGAAACGTGTGCGAGCGCCAATCACATGTCTTCCAAATCCCAGCGCAGTTTCCATTCACCGTCCATGCATTTACCGGGCAAATGCGAGGACGCGGGGATGAGACGCGGTTTGGGGCCGCGTCCGGCAATTTCCAAAATCATCTTGCGGCGAATGGCGCGGGCTAAATCCTTAAACCCGTTGGCGACGACGATGAACGCCCCCGCGCCACCGATCACGCATTCGCGGTAATAACGATCCAGATTGGCAATCGGCACCGTACCATAGCGGCTGGGTCGGCCGTTGATGATCGGCAGACCGTTGATGGTGATCCGCTTGGCCAAGGTGCGGGCCCACACCCCCAGCACCGGGGCGCCGTTGTTGTTGGCACCATCGCCGGATATATCGATGACCCGACGCCGGCCTTGAAAGGGGCTGGCCGACAACACCAGCGCACCGAATTCCATGGCGCCTGAGATTGATGTCCAAAACTCGACCTTCTAGGGCAGACTTGCCAGCTCATTGGCGAAACGTTTGGCGCTGGCAGCGTCATGGATCATCGCCCAATCGACCAACAATCGTTGATAATGATCGCCGGCCCACTCAAAATAAGCCAGTCCAATGCGGCCCCGCCGACCGGCCTTGATCGTTCTCACGACTTTCGGATCGGTGATCGCCTTGACGGAGCCCTGGCGCTGTAACGCCGCCTCTTCGTCGTCGATAGACCCGGATATGTCGACCGCCAGCACCAGCTCCAAATCAACCAGTTCGGCGCGCGCCGGTACCATGGCCACGAAACAAAGGCACCATCCGAGGATGCAAATTGCAGTCAAGCGTTCCATATTGTTGTATGTAAGCACCGCCGGACACGGCTCGGCAACCGGGAGAGCACCGTGAGTCTCGACAATGTAAAGGTTTTGCTGTTCGACACCTTCGGCACGTTAGCCGACTGGCGCGGCTCGGTGACGCGCCGCGGCGAACGGCTGGCGGCTGAAAAAAGCATCGACGGCGTCGATTGGGATGCCTTCGCCCGCGCCTGGCGGGCCGGGTATGCGCCGGGCATGGCGAAGGTCAAATCAGGGGAACGCTCGTGGACACCCATCGACGTCATCCACCGCGAGCGGCTTGATGAAATCGCCATTGATTTCGGCATCGCCGATGCCCTGAACGAGGCAGACCGCCAAGCCATGAACTTGTGGTGGCATCAATTGGACCCGTGGCCGGATACCGTACCGGGCCTGACCCGGCTAAAAACCAAATTCCTGATCAGCCCGCTTTCCAATGGCACGCTGGTCCTGCTGTCAGCCATGGCAAAACGTGCCGGCATGCCGTGGGATTTCATATTGTCGTCGGAAACCTTCAAATCCTACAAGCGCGAGCCGGCGGTGTATCTTGGCGCCATTGAATTGCTTGGCCTGGAACCGGCCGAGATCATGATGACGGCGGCCCATAATGACGATCTTGAAGCGGCCCGCTCGCACGGTATGCGGACGGCGTACATCAACCGACCCTATGAATACGGCGCTGATCAAACCAAAGATATTCAGGCCGATGAAAAATGGGACATCATCGGCGAAACCACCGAAGATATTGCAACAGCGCTTGGTGTTTAAGCGTCAGTGCATGGGGAAAGCCAATGATCAACGACAGCATTAATGACAACATGGCACCGGGCGACAACGCAGCACCGGGGCCGCTCAATGTCACCGGACTGGATCACGTGGTTCTTCGAATACGTGACCGAGATGCCATGCTGACGTTCTATACCGACGTCCTCGGATGTCCGATTGAGCGGACTCTTGAAGAGTTGGGGTTATTCCAGCTTCGTGCCGGACGGTCACTGATCGACCTCATCGACGTTGCCGGCAGTCTGGCCAGGCCCGACGGCGATGTGCCAGATGAGACCAGCCGCAACATGGATCATTTGTGCCTGCGGGTTGATCCTTGGGATGAAGCAGCTATCCGTACCCATTTGGCGGTCAACGGTGTCACCGCGGGGAAAACAGAATCCCGCTACGGCGCCGAAGGCGCCGGACCGTCGATCTATCTTAG
>Ga0233433_10001143_pt1 | contig 26444 bp, 22 predicted proteins | sample SI_122_August201_5_FD_179868 | JGI IMG/M metagenome (GOLD analysis project Ga0233433, IMG submission 179868) | Seawater microbial communities from Saanich Inlet, British Columbia, Canada - SI_122_August2016_100_MG | ecosystem: Environmental > Aquatic > Marine > Inlet | place: Canada: British...
GTTAATGGGTACTCAGCATCGTGATGTGGATATTTCACTAGTACGAAACCATCAAGGCCCTCTGGCAGTACACCTATTTGATATGAAGTATGGGTTGCCCAGTGAGTTTGCCCATCTGGACTCACTCAGAGGTGCTCTGGCGGTGCCGGTTCACAGCGGTGAGGCAACCTGGGTATTTCGGAAAATTGAGTTGTAAGCGCATTTATGACAGTGCCAGTAAGGCCTTTCCAGTGAATGGATTGATCTTCAATAGACCGGGTATTGATTTATTGCAGGTACCGATTCAGGGTGTGTCGATTAAATGAGCGCAACCTGTTGCGCTTGATGACAAACGTTAAGGACTTTTTATGTACAGGCTGATTCCGCTTATTGCTTTACTTTTGTTTACCCAGGATATAGATGCCAGACCGACAGTCGGCCTGGTTTTAGCTGGTGGGGGCGCGCGAGGTGCCGCCCATATCGGTATCTTGAAGTATTTAGAGGAACAGAATATCCCGGTAGATTTAGTCACCGGCACTAGTTTTGGTGCCATCGTCGGTGGCTTGTATGCCTCAGGACTCAGCGCAGTTGAGATTGAAGAATTGATGTTGAACATGGATTGGGAGCGAGCACTGGATGATGATGTCCCTAGGGCTGACCGCTCAATTCAGCGCAAATGGAAGGAGGATATTTTTTCTATACCGGGTACCCCCGGTTATGGCAATGCAGAACTGAAAATGCCAAGCGGTGCTATCCAGGGGCAGAATGTTATCCTTGAAATGCAGAAAATGACCGAACATGTCTCCCATATACGACGATTCTCGGATTTACCCAGGCCCTTTAAAGCGATTGCAACGGATATCGTTACTGGCCAGATGGTGGTATTAGATCATGGCGAATTGGCCGTGGCGATGCGTGCCTCTATGGGGGTACCGGCTGTTTTTGCACCGATAGAAGTCGAAGGGAGGTTACTGGTCGATGGCGGTGTGACTAACAATCTACCCGTTGATATAGCTCGAGATATGGGCGCAGATATCCTGATTGTGGTTGATATCACTACACCTATGCTTGACCGGGATCATCTCGGTGACATTCTAACCATAACAGATCAATTGACGCGATTGCTGGTTGTTAATAATACAGAACAGCAGAAAAAACGTATGCAGGAAGATGATATTCTCCTGATACCGGCATTGGGTGAGTTTTCGGCTGCAGCATTCACAGGGGCAGCTGAGGCTATCGAAATTGGCTACCAGGAGGCCCTGGATAAAAGCGCTGAACTAGAAGCTTTGGTGCTTATGCCCGGCGAGTACCCAATCGTTGCCAGGCCCGTTTCAGCAAAACCAACCATTCGCTCTATTACCGTGGACAATACATCCGGACTCGATAATGAAGTCATTCGGTCTGTGATTGATGTTCGAATTGGTGACCTGTTTAACCTGGAAAAGGTCTCTCATGATATGAACCGGATTCATGGGACGGGTCATTTCGAAGTGGTTTCCTACCAGTTAACAGAAGATGAGGGTCAGGCTGACCTGAAGATATCAGCTAATGGGAAATCCTGGGGCCCGGACTATCTGCATTTTGGGTTCAACCTGGAAAGCGAATTCAAGCACGATTCCAGGGTTTCGTTTCTTCTGGGATATTCCCGGGAAGAGTTGACGTCTAATGGTGCGGAATGGATGACAATAGCCGGCATTGGTGATGAACCTCGTTTACAGACAGGCTTTTATGCGCCGCTTAATCAACAGCGCGACTGGTTTTTATATGCCAGTGCAGGGTATCAGGATGAGACGCTTTATGCTTATGAAGGCGACAGACGTGTGTCGACCTCTGCTTTAAGGACCACTGCCGGACGATTTGGTTTCGGGTATGAATATGGCTCCCATTGGCGAGTCATGCTTGGCATCGACCATACCAGTGGTCGTGCCCACGTAGTGACCGGTCAAGATTTTGTCGGCGGTGAGAGTTTTCAGGAAGCCAGTATTAACCTGCAATACATTTTTGATACACGGGATGATGTGGATTTCCCATCGTCTGGTTCAATCGTTGAAGCTCATGTCGCCTCATATACTGAGTCGCTGGGCTCTGATCAGTCGTTCAATCAGTGGCAGCTCAGGGCTGGCCATTATTTTGAGCGTAAGCAACACAATTTTGGTTTTAACGTTTACCTGGGAGGGACCAACGGAAACTCAAGCATCAACAGTCAGTTTAGGGTCGGTGGTTACGGCTTATTGACCGGGCTAAACAGCCATCAGCTTGCAGGTGACTACATGGGTGTGGCGTCGCTTATTTATTATCAGCGATATGAACCTTTCCCTGTCCTAGACGGATTAATAGGGTTAACGCTTGAATATGGTGGGGCCTGGTCCAGCCGAGACAGCATTTCTTCTGAGTCGGCGGAAACCTCGCTGGGCGCATTTATTGGTGCCGATACACCCATAGGGACCCTGCAGTTTGGTTTCGCGTTTACTGGAGATGGCCAGAGTAATATTTATTCAAGGATTGGCCGGGTTTTTTAGTGGTTGCCGGCCAGGTCGTTTGCCAGATGCCGGGAGGCAAAGTAGTAATTTATAAACGAGAGAATATAAACCATATTACAAACCAAAAGCGCGAAACGAAGCGATTCTGTATTGTTTAGCTGCCAGCCTGACTGGAACCAGTCACTGAGTAAACCAACCGTGGTCGGCCCGAACACCAGGCCTATTATGTTTATGATAAATAGCAGTAATGCCGCTGCTGCTGCTCTCATGGCTAGTGGCGCGAGTCCCTGAGTCATGCCAAAAGTAGGCCCGGTGTAGAGATTGGCCATGAAGGCAGGCAGGCAGTAGCAGGCCAGTGCCAGAACCAGGCTATCGGTGTAGAAAACAACAAATCCAAAAGGAACCGAGATCAGGAAACCCATAGCCGGGATCAACATATACCACTTGACATCCCGTTTGCCGAGACGGTCTCCCAGATAACCGCCGAGGAAGGTGCCCAGGCCGCCACATAGACCGATAATCAGCCCCAGCGCGGTACCCACCTCGCCACTACTCATATCATGAGAGCGTACCAGGAACATGGGCATCCAGGCGATAGCGCCATAGCCTACGAATGCCTGGGTCGCGGCACCAAGAGACATGTGCCGAAATGATTTCTTCTGCCACATGGTTTTAACCACGGTAGCGAAAGGAACCTGTTCAAGGGACTGCGTGTTAGGCTCAGTATAGCCGCGAGGAGGTTCTTTGACCGTCAGTCGAAGCAGGATCGCAAGCAGAATTCCTGGTATTCCAACGACAAAGAAAGCACTTCGCCAGCCAAAAAATTCGTTGATCCAGCCGCCGGCAAGATTACCGAAAAGAATACCGATGGGTATGCCCAGTGCATAGATACCTAAAGCAGTCGCGCGCTTGCTGGGCTCAAAATAATCAGCAAGCAGAGAATGGGAAGGCGGACTGCCGCCCGCTTCGCCAATGCCTACTCCAATCCTGGCGATAAGTAACTGCCAGTAATTTACAGCCAGGCCAGATAAGGCGGTCATGAGGCTCCAGATCGTTAAACTGATGGCAATAACGTTAACCCGCGAATAGCGGTCAGCCAGTCGAGCAATAGGAATCCCAAGGGTGGCATAGAAAATGCCGAAGGCGACACCACTGAGCGCTCCGATTTGCGTATCAGAGAGGAGCAGGTCCGTTTTTATAGCCGGTGCCAGTATGGCCAGGATCTGACGATCAATGAAATTGAAAACGTAAACAACGACCAGTACGCCCAGTACATAATTAGTATATCCCTGACTGAATAAGGGCGGTTGGTCTGCGGCTGTTTTAGAGGGGCTGTCTGACATGTATTAGACCTTCTGAGCTAGGGGTGATCTGCTGTGGAGCCACCTCGATCAAAGGAAGGCGCCTGCGCATACAAATTGTATTCAGCAGATGTCAGATAAGCAATGAAGGTACTGTCATCATTGTCAATATTTCGCAGCCCGAGGGACAAGACTGGCTGGTTCCTGCACAAAAGTTTTTTGTTTCACTCCAAGTGCTATTACCCGGCGCGGCCAGGTTGTTTAAAAATGCAATGCTTTCAAGTGCTCAACTAAGTCAGCGCCTGCCGTCCGAGCATTAACTTTTTTGTCAATTTTTTGGATAATCCCGGATTTGTCAATGTAAAAAGTCCAGCGTTTAGCGAGCCCAACCGGCATAAGCACGCCATAAGCCTTGCTCATTTTTTTGTCCGGATCAGCAAGAATCGGGAAGGTTGCCGAGTTTTTCTCCGCAAAAGCGGTATTTTTTTCGAGATTGTCGGTGCTCGCCATATAGTAGGTGATATTAAAGTTCTGAATTTCTTTATCACTGTCACGCAGCGATTTGCATTGCAGGGTTCATCCACCGGTAAAAGCTTTAGGGAAAAAGGCGATCACAAGCGGGTTATTTCCCCTGGAATCGGACAATGCGTGCAATTTTCCGTCTGATCCCATGACCGAGAATTCAGGGGCGGGATCACCGACCATCAGCTCAGCTCTCGCAGCCAGGCTACCCACAACAAGTAGCCCCGTCAGTATGACGCTCAGGAGTACGCTTAATCGCTTTAGTGGATAGGTTATTGGGGTTCTATGGCTTTTTATCATATTCTGTGACCTCGTTATCATCTACAGGTTTTCTTCTATTGCCGCTTGAGTCTGCAAATGGATGGTGGTTTCCGAAAATTCGCTTATCTCGCTACTATCATAAGTTAACGGCTTTGCATTGTTCATTGGTCTTGCTGAAACTTTAATGCCGCGTGTTTTTACTGCGATTGCCTGGACTTCTTCCTGAACCTCCAATACCGGTCCAAGGTTTGTGGTGGACAGGTCACCCAAGGGGGAAGTGCTGGCATACACTGTGAGTGATTCCGCGCCGAATGGCGGGGTTACCGTCATATCGAAGCGGTCGGTGCCTGCTGGAACCTCGTAGATAACACCACCCTGGAAGTAAACGTCACTGCGGTAAGGGTTGGGCAGTAATTGTAGCTTTGTCCCTGATGCATCAACATAGATCAATCTCCCAAAAAATGGTTTGTTGCTCTTCAGGTAGATCTTTAAATTATCCCCCTCTCTCAATACTTCCCTGTTAGCCCACAGTTGAACATTTAAAGGGGCTCTCGGATCATCCGTGAGATTGCCTTCTACCATGACACGGTTCATTTCTTCGGCGACAGGAACCACTTCCGCCTGGATTCTGATGTTGTAGCAATCTCCAACTGCCGGATCATCCCACAGTTCGTCGAGTACTGAGAGTATTTTTACGTCTGCTCTTGCAAATGCTTCTACCAGGTCCTGTTTGAGGGAAAAGTTTTCCATCACCGTGGTGCTTTGGATAAAGGTCTGGGAAAATTCGACGGCTTTACGTTTAGCATCTTGCAGGGCCAGATTTTCGGTTTGCTTCTTAGAATAATCTATACCCATACAGGAATAGCCGTCAGCCTCGGTAATCGATGACTGTTCAGCTATTGCAAGCAAGGGTATTAAGCATAAAGCAGCCATTGTCATAATTTTCATAGGTAGTTTCCTCAGAGTACGATGATCACGCCTGCGTCTTCGAGCAGTCCTGCTGAGACCAGTTTAGATAGTCTTTCAGAAGACTCTGTACCAAGCACAATTTCGGTACGAGTCGCTCCCCAGGTTCTTAATGCCTTTAGCACCAGGGGCCGTTCGCCGACTATAGGGTGCTGTCTGGCTGTTTCGAGCTGCCTGGTAAACAAGGAAACCAGTTGGCCTCGATCTGTACGTGTTCTTTGATGGTCCGCATCAGGGTAGATGACACCGGCACGCAACTTGCGAATTTTGGGTGACATGGACGGGATGAAATTACTTCCTCTGGCATCAATGACCAGGCCGGTTGGTTCTGAGCTTTTGTTAATATCCAGGGTTGGTCTGGCTGAAAGTAGTGTTTCAAGAGCGCTGATTCTCCCTGCCAGCGCGTCAAGCGGCGCCTGCCATGGATCTGTGTCCTGGGCGTGGGCAGGTGTTATCAGATTCAGACTAATCGATCGGAGGCCCTCTGCCAGCCACTCGCTAGCTCTCAGGAGGGTCTCGGTGAGATCGTTTTCAGCTTTTTCGTTAAATATTTCGGTATAAACTTGTTTCGTGAAATTGCCGGCCAGAGGCGCTGTCAGGGTGATCTCGCAGGTTCCATCTGGCTGCGGTCGCCGATCACTGATAACGGCACCTCGCAGCAACCCCTGTACACTCGACTTAATGATATCACTGTCGACCATTAGCTTGTCTACCACGGTGATTCCCTCTACTCGAACCCCTTGTACTGACTCGAGCAGGTTTCGCTGAGCGTCTACTACCGCAGCCCGACAGGCCATCAATTTTGCCAGGCTCGGCGGTGAGCCTTCCTTAGCCAGGCCAGCGCCGTCTGCTTGTGCTTTGCCCTGGGTCCAGTCGATGCCGCTGTTAGCACCTACCCATTCGATATAGTTGTCTGCTCGGGCCTGGGTCAAGCTGGTCGTTGCTAGCAGGATGATTACAAGCAGTCTGAGTAGGGTCATATTACTGCTCCTCATATTTGAATTGACCTAGCAGGGTCGTCGCTGAAGCACCAGGGCTGAATTTATTGTCTCGGACGTCAACTTCATAATTCGATCCATTTTGCAGGTGAAAGGGTTCATTATTGGCAAATTGGTTACCCTTCAAAATGGGTTGTGCCTGACCACTGATGATAACGCCACTTGCCTGCGCGCCACTAACCAGGCTGTCTTTGATCAAGGGTCTAGCCGAACCAGAGATGGTGATTGCGTTGAATGCACCCAGTAAAGCGGCTCCTGAAATCGTCGGCGTGCCCGCCAGTATTTCTATTGGGAGGTTAGCATTATCAATCCATAAGCCCTGCAGCGAAATATTCTGGGTGGATTTCAGTATCAGGAAGTTCTGGAAATTTTGGCCATTAGTGGAGCGGGTTCTGACGGGTCTTTGCTTGCTGCCGAAGCTATGTATTTCGCCGAGCACCAACAGTCTGGCATTGGGACTTACATTGATGTTGACGCCGGGACCAACCAGGAGTATCCCGTCAGTAGCGATGGTTGTTTCTGAATTGAGTATAAAAGGATTGTTTTCTGCCAGCATTCTGAAGGTGCCATGAATGACTTGAGGAACAGTGCTGATCATATCCTCAGCGGAAGAAAACCGGGGATCAGGTGCTGCCATGGCGGAAGTAGTGGTTTCCATTCCCAGGTTACCTGCAGCATCAATAGCCAGAATACTAAGCTCAAAAGGCTTAAAGTTTTCCAGATTCAGCCATTCGTAGGCGGTATTTGCAATTGTAAATCGCTGCTGTTCCAGGGTGTTCGGGTCAGTCATTGTAAGCTGATATTTGATGACGTCTGCATCAGTCGGTTCCCAGTTCAGTTTGATCTGGCCGTCGTTCGATTTAAGGGTTAGCTGACTAATTGCACCGGGCGGTTGATTATCGATATTGACCAGGCCGTAGGGCGACACCCAGGAAGAATATTGCCCGGTGCTATTCCTGAGTCGACCGACCAGATTAACGTTATTGATGTTCAGCGTATTACTAATACTCAGTCGACCGATGTACTGGCCTGGTTCCACCTCGCTGAGTTCAATCAGACCGGCTCCTTCTATACTGGCAACCGCTGTTAGGCCGGCTTCACCTTCAATACCAATCTCTAAAACATCGCCATAGCGAAGGGACTGTCCTGCACCGGAATGAACTACATTGGTTATCAAGGGCAGGGCCTTGCCTGCGAGAAATTCAGGCGCGGGCATCTGCTCGGCTAGTGCGCGGCCAAGGTCATCAGCTGCCCTGAACAGGTTAATATCACCGTAGAGGTGTTTTGCTGCTGCCAGGGCATTAAGAATTAGTCCTACTGGCGAAGTAGATACGCCTCCAGCGTAGGATTTCCTGACGTCTTTAACAGACCAGATAACTTGATCGGACTGATTGCGGAATTCCAGTTCAACGCCGACCGAAATCTGGGCGCCGATACCTGCAAAGCGCTTTTCATAATGAGTGACTGCACCGAAGATAAGGCCATCCACACCAAGAAGTTCGCGGATTTGCGAAGCAGGAGCGCTAGTGACTTTTTCCGGGTTATCCAGACCCGCCATATTAAGCCTTTCATCGACTTCAGCGCTGTGCAGGATGCGATAGTTCTTCGACGAGAAATGATTGATTAGAGTCTTCCGGACGACTGAGATGGCAAGGTCACTGTCAGTTTGGTTGCTGAATGGAAGAACGGCGATCGTACTGGGCAGATTTGGATCCGTTTGTATTTCGCTGCTGGCAGTCTCGGTAGTTAGAGCGGGTCCTGCCATTATCCCTGAATCAGTTTGTACGGCGCATCCTGTCATTATTGAGATGGACAGCAAAAAGGTCAGTCTGATGGTTTTCATGGTACGTCCTCCGTAGTGCTCTGTGTGCTCTGTGAGTTTTCGCTATTGCGTTTCGCTCTGGCCTTTTCCACGCGTGTCATAATATCGTCTTCGACGATTTCGGGTTCGTCCTTGTTGTTTTTCCTTGCGCCAAACAGCCAGGACCGACTCATCTGCTCACTTAACTGATCGACACTCCTGAGGGTATTGTCTGTTGTTTCCAGGACAAAAGGTAGTAATTCAAGCGCCGGTTGACCCGTTTCCAGCAGTTCCTTGGCTTCGCGAAGCGTGATGGTGGCCTGTTGTGTTAGCTTGGCAGTGTTGCTGATAGTCAGCGCCAGGTCATCGCTTGAGTTGTCTACAATCAGATTGATACCCTGTAAGGTTGATTCCAGACTTGCCAGGCTGGCTTCAATGGCCGTAAAAATTTGTGGCATTTCCTCAGAAACTTCTGCCAGCCTTTGAGTCGCCATTTCAAAGTTTTCCAGGCTCCGGTAAAGCTTATCCTGATTGTCCACAAAACCCATGGATATGGATTCGAGTGAATTTACAATGGTGCTGATTTGATCGGCCAGTTGGGTCAGGTCGAGCTCTTCCAGCATGGAACTGAATCCCTGGGGAATATCAGTTGGAATAAAGGCGGCTTCGGTCAGGGTGGATTCACCGGGTCTGCCGGGATGTAGAATCAACCCACTGCCGGTCAGTATCGAATTGACGCCTAATTCACTATCAACACTCAATCGACTGGTTCGTGTATAGAAGCTCAGGTATTGCTCGGATAGTGCCAGTTCGACTCTCACCATGCCTTCTTCATTCAGCTCTACTTTGGTAACCGAGCCGATATTCACCCCGCGGAGGCTAACGGTTGCTTCAGGTGCTATGCCGTAAGTTCGCTCGATAATCGTGTGAAAGGATAACCGGTTATCTACAGCAAGATCTTTAATCAAAGGGATAATAAACCCCAGCAGTAGGATTAAAAAAGCGCCTATTACGAAAAGACCAACGATTTTGTCCTTTGAACTAACCTCGAATGGTCGATAAGCAGTGGTCGGCATTAGTGACACTCACGCAATTTATTATTTTCAATCTGATAAGAGTAATCGGCTTGATCGAGGAGTAAATCGTCAGCGGTGGTGATGATCACAATCATGGCGTTATTCTTCTGTTCTTCCCTTAAGGTATCGATTGTATCCCCTAAAACCCTTTCTGACATCCCACCCTCCAGTTCGTCTATGAGCAGCAGTTTCGGTTCTATCACCAGTGCTCTAAGCAGGTTGATCATTCTGCATTGGACATCGTTCAAGGCATGTGGGTATTCATTAAGTATCTGCCTGTCGACATTAAACTTTTCGCATAACGAGAATATCCTTGATTCGACAAGCTCATTTCCTGTGGTGGTATGAAATTGCAGAGGCAGAGCAATATTCTGGAAGCAGTCGTACAGGCTTACCAGGCCTTGTTGTTCATAAACGTAACCGACCTTCAGAGCCCTTTGCGCCGGGTCCATGTGAAGCAAATCGATGCCATCTAGACGAACCTCACCATCGATGCCATCTAACATACCAGCCAACCCTTTTAACAAGGTAGTACCGCCGTCCAGGACCTCGGTCCTGACGGCGACGATTTTCTGGTCCTCAATCTCTACCTGCAGGTCTTTGAACAGCACCTTGCCCGGGTATTCGATATTCAGGTTTTTGACGAGGAGTGGCATGGCGACCTACTGTGTGTAAGCAAGCAATGAAAGAAGCACGTTAATAATAAAAAACACTAGCAACTGGGCCGTTGTGGCTTTCGATATGGACTCAGTTACCTCGGTAAAACTGTCTACTACCTTAGCACCAAAGTAAATGGATATGATACCGATCAGCATGCCTCCCAAAATGGCCTTGACAGCATTTATGGCGATTTCATTGAGCGTAATCTGACTGAGGATATTAGCCAGCAAACCGGTAAAACTAATACTCGGGTCGGAGATCCATACGACCGCGAAACTCGAAAGAAAAACGATGACATCAAAATAGATGAACATCAGAAACAACGATACTGGGAAAGCAAAAAAAACCGGTAGAAGGAACAAGAAAACAGGATTGATACCCAGGCCATTGAGAACCTGGAACTCTCTTTGTAAGCGCAGATACCCGATTTCTGAGGTAATTGCAGTGGCAGATCTGGCTATTAGGATGATGCCTGATATTAATGGCCCCAGTTCTCTGAAAACCACCACCATGAAAATTTGTCCGAACTGATCTTCTATTATCTGCCGGGGTAGATAATCGAACAGTCTGGAAATGAGTAGGGTACCGATTAGAAATCCGATCACGCCGTTGACATAGAGTGCAGACACACCAGCGTTATAAACCTGGCGCTGGAAAAGAGCATAGAACAACTGCCGGCGTCTTTTATTGAGGAGCAGGGTGCTGGCTTTGAGAGCAACCGATATGAGCCCGATAATTTCCATGGAAACATGGTAGAAATTGGCGAAAGGATTTAGGATCGCCTTGCCGGTGCCAGACCAGGAAAGAGTTTCTTCCGGTATTTTGAGATTATCTGACTGTTGGTCTAGCATGCCTTGTCCGGTTCTTGTTTGTAGTCTGAAATAATCAGGCAGTGACAGGACCTAACGAATTTATTCCAGTAACTTCTCATTTTCCCTTTCCAGTATTCGCAGGAGAGTGGGGAGTCGCTCGAGGGTCATAATGTGCTTTTCAAAGATAGCGCGTATTTCCTCATATTCGACTGTTCGCAATAGTAGCCGGCAATTTTGACGCAGCGGCTTGAAATCTTCCTGATCCAGCAGCATTTCGAGCAGATCGGCAAAATCATCATAATCGCCAGTTTCAAAAGATCTGCGTGCCTGCATCAGACGGATTTTCATTGAAATCGGTGCAACTAGGGAATTAACGGCAAAGGCGGTAAACAGCGCCAGGAAGGTGACAATAAAGTCGCCGAGTTTATCCTTTGCGATACTGATCCATTCGGCCAGTGACGTGCTGGTCTGTGCTTCCAGGGTAGTACGAATCTCTGTAACATACCCTTTTGCAACCGGGTTCAGAGGGTTGATATTTAAGGCTTTCATGAATTCTTCTTCCGCCAGCTCTAGGCGGTTCTGCTTATAAAGTGCTTCTCCCTTGAGCGTAAAAAAATCTGCACGTCTTTCTGGAAACCGGCTCAGAGCTCTATCCAGAATAAGGATGGCGGTATCGAAGTCGTGCAGGTCCATGCGTTTCTGGACAACAACCGTGACCAACTTATCACTGATGAGTAGCTTTTCTAACTTGGATTCGATTTTTGTTCGTAGCAATGCCAGGGCTGCATCTGGCGAAGGCGATACCTCGATGATACTGACTGCTTTGGCAATGTTGTTGTGCTCGATTAGCAGTAGTATCAGTTGCTTTTCCAAGACTTGGTTTTCTGGGTTTTCGGCAGCTACCGGTTGCAGCAGGGATATCGCCTGGCGTCGTTGGCCTTCCCTTGCCAGCGCCTGACCCCTTGCTATTAGCAGGTCTGTTTCGGTTTTACTCATAGCCCCGGTGATTTCCCCTGTAATGGCGGCCATCTCCATTTGAGCGGGTACAACAGATTCGGCATGGGTCATTACAACCGTAAGTAATTGCCATAGTCCTAGGCTAAGCAAGAGAGTTAGGGTTCCGACGAGGTTAGGCTGCTGTAGGTACCTGTTTATCATGCCCGCTCCGCCATACATTTTATCTGTCGGCTTAAATATCTGCATGGTAGCCGGTGCAACGTTCAAAATTCAGGCTTAAGACGGTGATTGGATAGTCCAGTTGTTTGTTTCTATTGTTATAACATTGAAAAACCGACATAAAAAGTTTAATTATCCCTGTTACTGATTGTTTCGTCAGAAATCAGCTTAAATCAGTCAGTAATATGATCGAGCTATTATGTCTGGTGGGTCATGATGACCGGTAATACCAAGGATTGATGGATTTAAGCTGGTCATGGATAGGCCTAATGTGGTCGGTATTGGCGGATAGGCCTTTTGTTAGTCGGTATTGGCTGGTAGATCTTTAGTTGGTCGGCCTTTGGTTGCCACGTAAGGCATAGACCATTAGGTCTTTGATGGTAAAGCCTGGCGAAAATTCCCGTTTCTTCTGGTAAAACCCTGCCGGTCGAAGTGCTCAAGTAGTTCAATGGCCAGGTTGCGGCCAATACCTGCAGCATCTCGATATTCCTGAACAGTAAAGTCACGATCACTGAAATTATCAATAATCAGGTCCTTTAAGGAGTTGATGGCATCGGGTCGGTAAAACCGATTAGCCACAGGGCGAACTAAACGACCTGCTTTGACACACTCCATGAGGATTTTTTCCAGTTGCCGGGGGTCAATTTGAGTGATTTTGGCGAGATCATGTAGGACAGGAGGTTTGCTTGGTTCTTGGCTGAGCAGTGGTAATACTTTATCCAGCGCTACCTGGGCTGCATCTGATAACCGGATATTAAAATCCTTTACTGCCACGAGTGCACCGGTTTTTTTAAGGATTTTCTGCTTTGCCAGTATATCCAACAGATCATTGGCGAAGTTGATCTGCCTGGGCAGAAAGCCAACAGCTCGATTCACTTCGATACCGTATTGGTTTGGGTGTTGGCTGTGCCAGTGGCGAAGTTGAGTAATCAGACTCTGTCCTAGGGCCGCTAATTGCTTTTTAGTGATGAGGGTCTGGTTGATGGTAACCCAATCGGTATTTTCCTTGATCAGCGCTGTTAGCTCGCTGATAGATCTATTTAACTGGGCTTCCAGGCTGCTCAGTAGAATGCCATGATCCGTGCTTTCAAGCAGCGCCGCTATTTTTTCCGTCAGGCTTACCGCTAGAACTTGTTTTTGCAGGTGTGCCACTCGCAGAGGTGCGTTTCGACCTCGTTGCGGCGAGTGCATTTGAATCACCAGGCCACCGGCGATGGTTCTGTTGGCTCCCTGGTCTCGCAGTATTAATCGATCACCAGCGCACAGGAACAGTGGTTCGTCCGAGACCATCTGCACAAAACCTGTCTCACCAGGGTTGATTTTAGAATCCTGCAGGGTAGCGATTCGCCCCAGAGCATGTTTTGCGGCGCTGTGGATATGAACGGGCGTCCAGTGTTTTAAGGCAGTTCGTTCAGCCTTGAGCACTCGAACCTGAACATCAACGCGATGCGACCCGGTCAGGGATGGGTTGCTTGTTAACCAGTCACCGCGGTGCACATCCTGGCGCGAGAGATTAACCGAGGCAAGGTTAAGAGCGCAGCGATCACCGGCCTGGGCGCTGTCGCTGTTAACATTCTGGCGGTGTATCTGACGAACTCTGACTGTTTTTCCCTGAGCTAATAAGGTCAGTTCATCGCCAATCGCAACGCGACCGCTGGTAACGGCTCCAGTTACTACCAGACCTGCACCTTTGACTGTAAAGATTCGGTCAATGGCCAGCCGGAAGTGTCCGGGCTCTAGTTTTGATTGTAGGCTAGCTGCGGCGCCAGTCAGGTGGGCCTTTAGTGCTTCTATTCCGTCCAGGTTGATACCCGAGCAAGGCAGGATAGCTGCCTCGGCGAGGAATGTCCCTGAGACCAGCTCGCCAATTTGCCTTTTGACTTCTGTTAATCTGGCAGAGGAGACCCTGTCAATTTTTGTCAGGGCAATTGCACCGCGGCTGATACCTAACTCGTTGATGATAGCCAGATGCTCAATAGTCTGTGGCATCGGCCCATCGTCAGCCGCAATCACCAGAAGCACATAGTCGACTGCGCCAACACCAGCGAGCATGTTATGGATAAAGCGAATATGGCCAGGAACGTCAACGAAGCCGAGCCGGTGCGTTCCAAAATTCTTGTAAGCGAAACCCAGTTCGATGGTCAGGCCTCTGCTTATTTCTTCCGAAAGTTTATCAGTGCTGATGCCGGTCAGTGCTTTTACCAGAAGTGTTTTGCCATGGTCAACATGACCTGCAGTGGCGATGATCATATAGTGAGAAGACTCAGCTGCTGGCGGATTTCTGTTGGCTCGAAGATCGTTCTGAGGTCAAATAGTAAATGGCCACGGTGGATTCTTCCTATTATCGGAACAGGTAAGCGACGAAACGCCTCTGCAAGGGTTCGTAGTTTCTGGTCTGCACCCTTGTTGGCCTCTGTGGAAATGCTCAGGCCCCAACTGGCAAGAAGATCCAGCGGCATCGAACCACTGCCAATCTGGCTTTTGAGTTGAATTTTATTAACTTGGTATTGGGCTTTTTCCAGATATTGTCTGAATTCTGGAAGCAGTATATCCGCCATTTGTTCAATGTCTTGAGGACTTCTGGAAAGTAACTTCAAGGTTGGTAGAGCATGGCTCAGTTGATCAGGATTGCGGTATAGTTTCAGTACTTCGCACAAGGCAGCCAGGGTCACTTTATCGACTCTCAGAGCACGCTTCATTGGGTTGGCTTTGATTCTGGCTATTAGCTCCTTACGGCCGATAATAATACCTGCCTGTGGACCACCGAGTAGTTTATCACCACTGAAAGTGATGATGTGTGCCCCACTTAAAACGGCTTCCTGTACTGTTGGTTCATAAGGCAGGTTATATTTCCTGAGATCGACCAGCGTGCCACTACCCAGGTCACTCATCAAAGGGAGGCCATTTTCAGTAGCCAACCGGGCTAGCTCCTCCTCAGGAACGCTCTTAGTAAAGCCCTGAATTTGGTAATTACTGGTATGAACTTTCATCAGCATGGCCGTATCAGGGCCGATAGCTTGCTTGAAATCCCGACTATGAGTCCGGTTTGTAGAACCAACTTCAACCAAACTACATCCTGACTGGGTCATGATTTCTGGGACCCTGAAGGAACCGCCTATTTCGACCAGCTCGCCCCTCGAGACCGGGACCTGCCTACCATAGGCCAGTGTGTTAAGGACGAGCATTACGGCAGCTGCGTTATTATTAACGACTGTGGCGGCCTCGGCACCGGTGATTTCCGTGATTAATGACTCAATGTGATGGTCACGGTCACCTCGCTGCCCGGTTTCCAAGTCGTATTCGAGGTCGGTTGGATTGCTGGCAACCGTTAACATGGCCTGAATTGCAGTTTCGGGTAATGCTGCCCTGCCGAGATTGGTGTGAATCATCGTGCCCGTGAGGTTTATAAGCCGTTTAAGGCCGACATCATGTTTACCGAGATGCTCAGCAGCCTGCTCTAGAATGATAGTCTGGGAGGGCGCTTTTACGGTTAGGTCATTGCTATTGCGCCATTGGTCCAGGACGAGCCGGATCGACTTGGTTAGGGCCGTGCGACCAAAGATACGGATCAATTCAGCAGCTTCAGCCTGCTGCAATAATTGATCGACACCCGGTAGTTTCCTGGCAGGATGCTCTGTAGCCAATTTATTCTGACGGTCCTATCGGTTGCATTGACTCTTGTAGCGATCCGACTGTTCTTATCCACGGATCAACATCATCACCATGTTTTGTGGTCCAGGCTGTTTTCGTTTCCTCAGCCTGCTGATAGGAGCTGAAGGTATCTAGAATAAGTACAAATAGTGAGCTGGCATAGACTTCAATCTTCAAAATGGTTGGGTTTGACAGATTTACCTGGTCAGCGAACGCTTTGATGGCGTGTACTGTTTTGCTCGCTAACAGTTGAATGGCGAAGTCACCGCCGGGCAAATCCATGAAACGATCATAAGCCAGGTCTCCTGTTGAGGTCCATTGGGCTTCGTTGTCGGCCTTGCTGGTGGCAGAAATCGCAGCTTCGCCTGCGCCTGGCTGCTGCCTGGCGACGCCAACAGCGACCGTTGCTGGTGGTTCAGCCGCGACCAGGTTAGGCAAGCCAAATTTGGGTTGGGCTGCTGGAATTTCAGCAATGGCCGCAATTGAACTGGCAACTGGCGGCTCCGCTACGGTGGTCTCAGTGGCGCGACTGCTGTTGCTGCGAGGTCTTACTGTCACTGCTGGCGAAGGTTTATCGTTAGCAGCAACCACGCTCGACCAGGCCGTGTTTTTCTGCTTTGGTTGCTGCGCACTGGAAGCATTGAATTCGTTTTTAGCGAGTAGTTTTGTAGTGGGTACTTTCAGGATTTGTGCATAGGGGGGTTCATGGCTGCAAGCCCATGCCCGCGATTCAAAATTACCCGCGCAATACCACCTTACCTGCTGCGAGTAGGCGCTGTCTGCTTTAGGTGCATTGCATGCAGGATCTCTGCTTGGATCGCACGATCCGCCACCAAACCAACTGCAACCGGAAATCGTTATGACACTGCAAAGGGCAATATAATTTTTTAAGCTTTTCATAAAACATACCTTATAGAGCTGTTTATTCAATCATAAATCAGACTGGAGGTGAATCAGGTCCCGTGAAGGAGGCTCTGTGTGGGAAGAGCCCGAAGATTCCACCCGTATGCAGGAAAACAATATCACTGCTATTTTTTAGCTGCCCACGACGGATACTTTCAAGCATGCCATGAAATGCCTTGCCTGTGTAGACCGGATCGAGAATCAGGCCCTCCAGCTTTGCTACAAGGTCTATACAGCTAAACACCTCCGGGCCGGCACGCCCATAGCCTGGGCCGACATAGCCTTCTATTATTTTTATGGGAAGGGCGGGAAGGTTTGCGCCAAATTGGCGGCCCCAGTTATCAATATCGGCAGCTATCTTCGTGCGAAAAAATTCTCCATCATCAGCCACGTTGAAACCGGCAATCTTTCCGGGTAGTTGAAACAGTTGCTGGCCAACGATCAGCCCAGCAAGGGTCCCGCCTGAGCCAGTCGCTGAAAAAATGTGATCGGGCTGGATATTATGGCTGAGAAAATCTGCCTTGAGTTCTACAGCTGCATTGATATAACCCCACATACCAAGAGCATTACTGGCACCAATTGGGATGCTGTAGGTGCTAATCCCTTGATCTGAATACAATTTTTCAGTTCGTTTATAGAGACTGTCCAGGTCAGCGAATTCTGCTGCGGTGGCATAAGAAATCGTTGCGCCTAAAAGTCGATCGAGAAGCAAATTCCCATCAAGGGAAGCGGGAGGTCGACCACGTAGGATCAAATGGCATGAAATACCTAGTTTTGCAGCAGCGAAGGCAGTCGCACGGCAATGGTTAGATTGAATTCCACCACTGGTGATGACCACCGATGCACCAGTTCGCAGTGCATCTGCCATGACATATTCGAGTTTTCGGATCTTGTTACCAGAACCTGTGGATTCGGTCAGGTCATCTCTTTTTACCCAGATTCGGGGTCCGCGGAGCTTATTAGAAAGGCGATCCAAAGGCTCCAATGGGGTAGGTAGTCTAGCCAGGGTTAACTTTTCAGGAGTTTTCATGATTTGTTGTTTCTGTTTCATTGATCCAATTAATGATTATCGCTGACTTATCATTGTCTTCCAAATAACTGTGATTGCTTGCAGATAACGGTGTCTTTTTAAGGTGACCGTGTTTTTATAAGGTAACTGTGATTTCCCAAACAACGGTTCTGTACCCATGCCTTTGTATACTGCTGGTTACAATTTTTATGCTAACAGGAGTTTAACCAAAGCGAGAGGGTAGCCGGTTTGGCGTTGCGTGACTGAATCCGTGATGATGCCGTCATCAAAAATTGTATAGCAAGGCATTGCCAGCGAAATCAAATATAGTGTCATCAGGGTTGCCACGATCGTTTATGATTGCCTCATTGTATGGACGGAAAGGTTCTCGATGCCACTGTTTTGCCTGTTTCTAATACTGTTTTTGACAGGCTGCGAATACGGTCAGTCAACGCTACAATTTGCCGGCAAAACCATGGGTACAACCTATTCAGTTGTGCTCGTGCCACAGTCCCTAAGCGGTCGGCAGGTGGATCCAGTAACGCTGCAGGCTGAAGTGGATAGGGAATTAGGCCGGATTAGCAAGCTGATGTCGACCTACGATGAGTCATCACAGTTGTCTCAACTGAATGCGCATCCAGTTGGGAAATATTTTACAGTTCACCCTGATCTTTATCACGTACTACAGGCCAGCCAGGAACTAGCAAGGCTCAGTGATGGCGCCATGGATGTGACGGTGGGGAGTCTCGTCGATCTATGGGGTTTCGGTCCGGGTTATGCAGATAGTAAGCCACCTTCTGAATCAGAAATCAGCTTGGCCCGGGGAAATGCAGGCTACCAGGCCCTTGATATTGACGTGGAGAACTATCGAGTTCGAAGAAGGAAAGCTTTTCATGTTGACCTTTCGTCCATCGCCAAGGGTTTTGCGGTGGATCAGATTCGGGATTTGTTACGACGCCGTGGCCATGATGATTTCTTGGTAGAAATTGGCGGCGAACTATTTGCGTCGGGCCGAATTAAATCGGACCGGCAGTGGCAGGTCGCCATTGAAGCACCAGAGGCAGACAACAGATCGATTCAAACCACCTTACCCTTGCAGGATATGGCCATGGCAACATCAGGTGATTACCGTAACTATTTTGAGTGGAACGGTAAACGATACTCACACACCATTGATCCCAGGTCGGGTTATCCGGTTGACCATCAATTGGTTTCTGTTACGGTCATTGCAGCATCAGCTATGTATGCTGATGGCTGGGCAACGACGATCTCAGTCCTGGGCCTTGAGCAAGGTATGCAGCTTGCTAACGCCCAGCAATTGGCTGTGCTCGCCATGATTGAGACAGCTTCAGGCCTTGAGACGATTAGGTCGGAAAAGCTAGCGGCTTACACAGGATATTGAAGCCAGTTTATTCTGACCAGGTGGTAATTCTACTCTTGTAAAATTCATGACAGGCGGCCATATCGTCAAGAAATCGGGGTAACTCGTCCATCAGCATAGCCTGGGGACCGTCCACCAAAGCAGCGCTCGGGTTAGGGTGAAAATCTACTAATACCATATTAGCACCAGCAACAATCCCCTGGGCTGCTGCATGAACGCATTCAAGAATACCGTCCGGCGCCCGTCCGCGACCACCAACGGAATGGGAGGGGTCTACACACACAGGCATTCTGGTGAGTCTCTTGATGAGAGGCACCTGGGCGAAATCAACCAGGTTACGATGCGGCGCACCGCCTTCTCCCTTCATGCCTCTGAGGCAGAAAATAACACTGGAGTTGCCTTCACTGGCGAGGTATTCAGCTGCATTAAGCGATTCATTTAAGCTTACCCCGTAACCGCGTTTGAATAGCACAGGTAATTCAGTCTGCCTGCCGACGGCTTTCAGCAGTTCGAAGTTCTGGGTGTTACGGGTGCCAATCTGAAGCATAACCCCAGTAGGATAACCGGTTTCCTTGAGTGCGGTTTGGATTTCAATGATCTGGTCTTCGTGGGTGATTTCCATGGCAATGACCTTAATGCCATGCTGGCCAGCTAATTCGAACACCCAAGGCAAGCATTCTTTCCCATGTCCCTGAAAAGAATAAGGATTTGTTCTTGGTTTATAAGCGCCCATGCGAGTACAGATCTGACCGTGGGACTGAAGCGCGCGCATTGTCGTGGCTACATTTTCTCGGTTATCCACAGCGCATAGGCCAGCGAAAACATGGAAATTATCCTGGGAAAAATCGATGCCGTTATATGAAAAACCAGCCAATCTTTGCTGGTCTTGATGACGGCCGAGAATACGATATTCTTCTGATATTCGTATTACTCGGTCAACCCCTTCGAGGCCGGAGATTTCATCTTGATCCAATTGTTTGGTATTACCGAGCAGGTAAAGCTCAGTCAGTATTTGTTGATGGCCCTGCACCTGATGGGTTTGGATCTGTACTTCTGAGAAACGATCCAGATAATCTGTAATCTGCTGGTAGCCCGATGAAGTCGAGTCGATATTTGGTTTTAACACAATGATCATGGTTCTTTACTCGTTTTCATAGGTGAAATATCGGGTTGGCTGTGCAATTGATGGCGGCGTGCTTCGGATTGTTGGCGCAGAATATGGCGGGCTACAATTTTCCTGTCCATGGGATTAAGGCCGATAAACTCTACCCCGGTCCGATACGCTTCGCTGTCTTCCTCTTTTTGGCAATTCCTTACCTGGGCATAACAGAATATACCCAGCATGGCCTCCGTGAATATCAGTCTCAGGGCAAGCTGCGTGCCGTCCGCTAGATACTGATGGTCTTTAAATGACGCGCCGCCTTCACTGATGTCGATAATATTCGGTGACAGGGCATTTGCATCCCAGTAGTCATTGAGTATGACTTTCTGGCTGATGAGGTCGACCCGCTGGCTGATGTTGGCCAGAAATTTTCCCAGTAAGTGATTCTGGCTATCCAGTTCTCTGAGAATTTCCTGGTTTTCCATGTCCAGGGCGTATAATTCCTTGAATACACTCAATTCCGCCGCATCCGCAAAGTGCTGATCGGCTTTTTCAGAGCTAACCTGGTCTGGTGATATCAGCTTATACTGTGCATCAATCTTGTCAGATAGGCGAAAATAGTCTCGATTGTCGATATTATTCATTATAGATTCCCTATGTCTGCACATTGTAACTCAACGGTTCTCTCAGCGCAGAACCTTGTTGGATCCGTTAAGGCGTTGAATTAGGCTCAACTATTTAAACAGTCTGGGTTTGTTTTACAAGGGTGTGGATCAAGGTATAAACCACGTGGAGCTTGGCGATGTTATTAGATTGGCGGTTTTCGATTGCTCTCCGCTATAGTTTCCAGAATGGCTCCAGGCGATTACCGTCGTTTAATGCTCTGCTGTCTTTGTTAGGCCTTTCACTTGGAGTGGCTATACTGATTCTGGTCTTATCGGTTATCAACGGATTTGACCAGGCTATGCGCGAAAGAGTTCTATCAGTGGTGCCTCACGCTGTTGTTTTCCAGGACCAGCAGGTCATGGACAGCAGTCTGGTCAGCTTAGTCAGGCGTAATGCTTCTGTCTTGGCCGTGGCACCGCTGCTCGAAGGTACCGGATTGCTGCAATCTGGGACCGCCATCGAGGGTATACAGTTATCAGCAATAGACCCGATTGCTGAGCGTGAGGTCAGTGAAATAGGATCCTACATAGTCAAGGGAGATTTTGCTGATCTGCGCGCAGGCTCCTACCGGATTGCACTCGGTGCAGGCCTTGCGGACTCACTAGCAGTTGGAATTGGCGATGTGGTCACCCTGGTATTACCACACATGCGCATGACGCTCGCCGGCGTCAGTCCAAGACTGAAGCGTTTTACCATTGCGGCTGTATTTGAAACGAATGCTGATGTTGATCAGTCCATGGTTTATCTGCATCTTGAGGATGCCCGTCGCCTGTTTGGTGCCGACCACCGGGTTGGCCTCCGATTGCGTCTAGCGGATCTTTTTCTGGCGCCAGAGGTTCTTCAGCAACTCTACTATATGCGCCCAGATGCAGGCCTGATGGGCTACAGTTGGACTTATCGGCAGGGCAATTTGTATGATGCTATCGCTTTGCAGAAAAGAACCATGTTTGTGCTGCTATCCATGTTGATTGCAGTCGCGGCTTTTAACGTCATGTCTGGTCTGGTGATTTCTGTTGAGGAAAAACGGGCTGATATTGCCATACTGAGAACACTCGGCTGCACGCCTCGACATATTCGCCAAATCTTTGTCTTCTGTGGTGGGCTAGTGGGTAGCCTCGGTGTCATCCTGGGCCTTACCCTGGGAGTGGTTTTCGCTTATTTGGTTCAACCCTTATACCAGGCTTTAGACCGTCAATTTGAACTGAACCTGTTGCAGGAATATTTTGTACAGTATCTACCGGTACAGATACTGCCAGCAGATATAGTTTATGTTGGCCTTAGTTCCTTTTTGATCTGTGTCCTTACTGGCATCTATCCAGCCACAAGGGCCAGTCTCATTCATCCAGTGGAGGCTTTAGATGTCGACTGACAATTTGTTTCTGCGTGCATCGAATCTGACCAAGCGGTATGGCGTCGATGGCCAGGATCAGCATCCCGTTACCGTTCTGACTGATGTCAGTATACAGATTGATTCAGGGCAGACGGTAGCAATAACAGGGGCATCTGGCAGTGGTAAAAGCACATTGTTGCATCTATTAGCTGGCCTTGATGGTCCGGATGCTGGCAGTGTCATCATTGATGGCCTTTCAATGTTTGATCTCGATGAAGCTCAACGTTGCCTGGTCCGTAACCAGAAGCTTGGGTTCATTTACCAGTCTCATCATCTTTTAAAGGAATTCAATGCGCTAGAAAACGTAGCTTTGCCTTTACGGGTCGCCGGTTTGAAAATCTCGCAGGCGCAAACTGCGGCTTACAGCATGTTGACGTCGGTCGGCCTGGCAGATAGAGCCAAGCATTATCCTAGCCAACTCTCAGGTGGCGAGAGACAAAGAGTGGCGATTGCCAGGGCGCTGGTTCATTTGCCACGGTACGTGCTGGCAGATGAACCGACCGGCAATCTTGATGAAGTGACAGCTGATGAAGTCAGTGATCTTCTGTTCGAACTCAGTAATAAGCATGATATTGCACTGGTTCTAGTGACCCATAATCGCGACCTGGCAAACCGAGCAAGTCGTCAATTAACACTCAGTAACGGGTTATTAACAGGCAGCAACGGTTTATTATCGTCATGACTGGGATGAATACCCTGGCGATACTGATTGGTTTGCGATTTCTCGCAGCGGGTATTTTGGGGAAGGGACACAATCGCTACTTAAGGTTTATCGCGGTTTCCTCAGTGCTTGGGATGGCGCTGGGTATTACAGCGCTGACCGTGGTGGTATCGGTCATGAATGGATTTGACCGGGAATTGCAGTCGCGTCTGCTCAGTGTGGTTCCACATATAGTCCTACCCATCGAATCGGACCTGGAACAGATTCTGCAATCAAGCAAAGCCAGCAACGGCAAGGATCTGCAAGGTCTGGTCGCAGCGGAGGCATTTATTGAAAAATCGGCTTTGCTAGTGGTTGACGAAGGCAGCCAGTTACTCAGTCTTCAGGGTATCCAGACACCACAGAAAGATTATAATCCATTTTTATTCGATAGCCTGGTGTCTGGGTCGTGGGATCAGCTAGCGTCAAATGAAACCGCAATCATAGTCGGGCGGAGGTTGGCAGAATCCAAGGGATTACGCCTGGGTGATCGAATGCTGCTGGTGATACCTGAAATACAAACAACCACGGGGCAACTGGTTCCGAGGACTTTATCATTTATTCTAACCGGCACATTCGAACTGGGCGCGGAACCTGATTACCTTATGGCTTTCACTGATGTCAAAGCCCTACAAAAGAGGCTGCGCCTGCCGCAGGTATTTACACGCTTGCAGTTGAGCAAACCGCTCTCAGCAAGTACGGTACAGGAAACGCTTGAAAATAATTTGGCGGTCAGCGTAGATAGTTGGACCGATACCCATGGAGATTTTTTTACTGCCGTGCAGATGGAAAAAGTATTGATGTTCCTGCTGTTATCCATGATCGTCGTGATTGCATCATTGAGCCTGGTTGCTAGTATGGGGATTATGGTTCGAGAGAAAAAAACCGCTCTCGCGTTACTGCTTGCCATCGGCATGGCTCGCCATCATATGACCATAATTTTCCTGTTTCAGGGGCTGGTTTTGAGTCTTTCGGGTATTTCTTTAGGTGTCATGCTGGGCATCCCGCTGACTTTGTATCTACCGGAGGTGATGAGTCTGATCGAAACCGTATTTGGGTTCAATTTGCTGGCAGGAAGCTATTTCAATGAGGTACCAACAGAGCTTAGGTTTTCTGATATGGCGGTGATTTGCGTCGGTGCGATTTTTGTCAGTATGAGCGCAATATTGCCACAGGCTGTCTATGCAGGGAAAACCTCTTCCGGAACTGTGCTCAGTTAGTTTTTTTTCGCCTTAGTCTCCGGGATGTTTGGTAACGATTAATTTTCACTCGCCAGTATATTCTAACCAGCATAAACCCAGTCAAGCCCATGCTTAACCCGCAGATTAAACAGCCTAATATTAATGGTTGCCAGATTTCTGCCAGACTCAGGCCGAGCCAGTGAAAACTGAGTTCTATGTTTCCCAGGTCAGTTTCAGAACCGGTCAACCAGGCGCCGACTCGATAGGCGAAATACATCATCGGGGCCATTGTGACGGGATTGCTGATCCACACAATAGCGATAGCTATAGGAATATTACATTTGCGATGAGCGCACAAAACTGCACAGGGCAGCATCTGAAAGGGCATGGGAAGGAAGCAGCAGATAGATCCGATCAAAACACCGTGGGAGACGGAATAGCGATTCATGTGCCAAAGATTAGGTTCGAAGATGATATCACCCAGGATGCTGAGAACCCGATATCGTTTCAGCTTTGATCTATTGGGTAAATATTTTTGCAGCCACATATTAGAACCTCGCTCGGGGTGCATATTATCTATATCTCTGTCCTGGAATCAAACAGACAGGCCTAAATAAGTTACTACTGGCATTGATTCGGGGACAAAGCTCACAGCCGGGCAACCGCATCATTGCAACAATAAGCCATGCTCAGATTTGCTTTGGTTGCATTATTTATTGAATTCTGTGTTTTATCCTTGCCGGTACTGCCGCAATGGCAATGGTTGATGGCGACATTTCCCATGGGCTTTTTTCTTTTGTCTTCAAAAAAGATGTGGCTTCTGGGAGCTGCGGTAATTGTGACAATCTATTTCTTCTCCTATGTCGATCGTTCCGCCCAGGCGCTCATGCCTGCCGGACTGATCGGGTCAACCGTAGCGGTATCTGGATCGGTCCTTGGTCTACCTGTGAACTCCCCAAAATACGCGGGTTTCATGTTCAAATTGGATGCGCCGGGGGTGGCTAACTCCCAGGCGCGGATGCTGAGAGTCCACTGGTACCGACCGACTGCGCAAATAGAAGCAGGTGATTATCTTCGATTAAAGCTTTTGTTAACGCCCATCAAAGCAAGTTTTAACAAAGGGCTCAGTAATTATGAAGACCAGTTGTTTTATAGAGGCATCCAAGGTACCGCGATAGTGAAGGATTTTCATTTTGTCGAAAACCAGTGTTCGTGGCATCAGATCGATTGCTTTCGATCTGACCTAAAAAGCTGGATAAGTGAGACGGTAACTAATGCATCTACCCGGCCATTATTGGTCGCTTTAGCAATAGGTGACAGTAGCCAGTTAACCTACCGACACCGCCGGATCCTCGCAGCAACAGGTACCCAACACTTGTTCGTGGTGTCAGGGTTACATATCGGTCTATTTGCGTGGGCCTGCACCTGGCTATTTCATCACATGGGTTTTTCCTATCATTATCGACTGCTAGGCGCCTTCGGTTGTAGCTTTGCCTTTGCAGCATTAGCTGGCTTGAGTTTATCTGTTCAGCGAGCCTTGCTGATGCTCGCTTGCTACCTGGTGCTTGCCTTGTTTAGGAGAAGCGCGGCTAGCTATGCCGGCTTCAGCATTGCCTTGGCACTGGTGCTGGTTTTCAATCCGCTCGCCACCGGTGACAGAGGGTTTTGGTTCTCCTTTTCGGCTGTAGCTATTTTGTTGCTGTCCCAGTTCGGTGAGGTGGGCTGGGCGAGCAAGCAGAAATGGCTTGGGCTGATAGTTAGGTTCAGGACTCAGGGATGCATATTTATTGGTCTTGCGCCGCTGATTCTAGGTCTATCTGGTCAACTGCCACTGCTATCTGTGATTGTAAACCTGGCAGCGATTCCCTGGCTAACACTGCTGGTGGTGCCACTGCTTCTAATGGTGGTTTCAGCCAGACTGATCATAGGAGGCCTGGAAAACGAGTTTATTACCGGTGGACTAGACCGCCTGCTGCAGTTGTCCGAGCAGCTTGCCGGTATGTTGTGGTGGTTTCTTGAATTTTCTGCGGAGATGAGCCCGGCCTATGCGTTTGGTAATATCGAACTGCTCGCCAGTGGGGCAGCGTTGCTGGCTATTGTAATATTTATTCTGCCACTAAGGCTGTCATCTAACTGGTTATTGCTGTTGAGTGTACTGCCGTTAGCTAACTTCAATCCAAGCCGCCCTCCACCTGGGGAGCTTTCCTTAAGCGTGTTTGACGTGGGACAGGGTTTGAGTATCCACCTCCAGACACAAAGCCAAGATATTTTGTATGACACGGGCAGCAGGAGCCTGTCTGGTTCCGATAAAGGTCAATCAGTGATCCTGCCGGCACTACGTCTGTTAGGCGTAAATAAGCTGGACAAGATGATCCTTTCTCATTCCGATAATGATCATATTGGGGGCGCCCAGTCGATCCTTAAGG
>Ga0233433_10001144_pt1 | contig 26416 bp, 24 predicted proteins | sample SI_122_August201_5_FD_179868 | JGI IMG/M metagenome (GOLD analysis project Ga0233433, IMG submission 179868) | Seawater microbial communities from Saanich Inlet, British Columbia, Canada - SI_122_August2016_100_MG | ecosystem: Environmental > Aquatic > Marine > Inlet | place: Canada: British...
CTTCACGGATTGCGATTTTGCTGCTAATGTTATTGTTAGCTTCAGTAAGTTTGTTGTGGTATCAAAGAAAAATGCTGGAAAGAAACGGAACACTCACACCAAGAGCAGGTTTGAGGAAACACGCTTTTCAAATGGTTTTTGTGGTTGGAATCCTTATGCTGGCCGTTGCCTGCGCACCGCCGCAGAGTGATTCAACATCGACTACATTTGACTATTCAGGAGGTTATGACCGTGTACACTCAATCTGGAAGTGGGATGACGCAAACAGCAAATGGTTGGCTTATTCGCCAAAAGCTTCTATTGCAGCAGAATTAGTGACTCAAGGTTACAGTACTTTCAGTAACGTTGAGAAAGGCCAGGGATATTGGGTGCGTCTCAGTGCCAGTGGCGTACCTGCCAGTCTTTCATTTGCAGAACCTCCTGCATTTTAAGCTTTATGTCCTTCACTGCTCAGGACTTTTTGAGGAAACGGCAACGTAGTTCCTCACTCTCGTTTTTCCTGAATGTGCTTATTCTGCTGTTTTTGCTCATTTCAGGAATTACCGGAATGCTACAGGCGGAAGAAAAAGCGCTGCTGAAATTTACTGATAATGATTCCCGCGGAGGTTGGCTCAGTGGTGACTTGATTTTCACTGTTCCTGAAAGTATAAGCTCCACTGAAAAATCGGCGAAAATTTCCAAATATGTACTGCGCTGGGGCAATAATCCACATCAGCGTCTTGGTATGTTCCTGCCGATTGTGAGCCTGCGGCCGGCGCAATCCGGCAGTAAAACGAGAATCAAGTTTAAAGAAACCAGAATTCCTCCAGGCGCAACCCACATTTTGCTTTATGCCCGCAATGAAAATGAAGAAGAAACTGAATATTATAGCCTCACGCTGATTGACAAAGGTGTACCAAACAGTAAACCTCAGGAAATTGTTTTTGAACAAACCGGAAAAACGGGCAACCGTATTCAGGGCGAAATTAGTATAACGCGTGCCTGGGATGAACGAGACTTAACTCACTATGCGGTGTATTGGGGGGAGGGACCTCAAACTGTGTTGAGATCTCAACCGCCTGTTACAATAATTGAAAAGAAAACCTGGTTTGGCAGTTTAACATCTCAACTTCAGGCACCCTGGAAATTAAATACATTGAGCGAGGGAATAGATGTTCTCTTAGCTCCGGAGGCGACACATCTGCTTGTCTTCAGTAGAAATTCGGCAGGGCAAATGAATGATGGTATTTCTGTTAGACTTGAAGTAACTCAGGAGCAGGAAAAAGCAAAGAGTAAAAAGATGCTGCTGAAGTTAAATCCTGCTCCTTCCGGAATGATTGCCGGTGTAGTAAGTCTTGTCCGCTCTGAAGAAGAAACTGATTCTGAACACTATTTGTTGTTCTGGGGCAAAAACGAAAAAACCAGATTAGCCGATCTACCACCGCTAACTCAGTTTGAAGTTAAGAAAATCAGAGATGGCCTGAATGTTAAGGAAATACAAGTTTCCACCTTGACTATGATGGATCAAAACCTGCAGGTATCGCCAGTAAAAGATGCAGGTCGTGAGTTGAAATATGAGTTTCCGTTAAATACTTTTATTCCTGAAGATGCAACCCACATTCTTGCATATACTCAACAGAAATTCTGGTTTCAGGATGATGCAGAAAGAAGACTTATAGGTCCGGTTGCAAATGTCTCAATTGCGGATCCGGATGGAAGCAGGCAGAAAAGTAAAAAAATAAGTAATATCAAAGCGGGTTTAAAAAACTTTTCTATTACACAATTTAAACAAGATGCTGTAAAAACAGGGGATAATAATGAAAAAACAGGAAGTCTTCTCCACGGTGAAAAAGCAATTGAAAAGCAAAACAGGAAAGCACCGGAGTGGCGCATTTCTGAATATCGGGGTTTAGGATTTGGTCTGTCTTTTTCCGGATTGAATGGAATTGCGACTTTTTACGATTATAATCTGGATGATAATCAGCAATTGCATTATTCTCTTGAACTCACAGGTCCGCAGGTCGGCAGCACTTTTAAAGCACTGAGACTGACTGAAGAAAGTACCGATATGCAGAGTATAGCAATAAGCGGTTCCGGAAACACGCTGGAAATTAACCGTACATTGCTTTCTGCTACTTACCGCTGGTTTGTGGATGACACAGTTATTTGGGGCATCACGGAAGGTTTTTATTACGGTGCAGGCGGCGGATTGGGTTATGCAACCATAAAATATCAAGGCAGAGACTCAACTGCGAGCACCAGTGTCTCAGATGACGAAGAGACTTTTAATTCAACTGCCACAGAATATTCCCATTCCGCGAAAGGAGTAGGACTTTTTGCGGTGCTGGACGCAGGTTGGCAGGGACTGGAAAACTACTATTTTCAAGTTTCGCTGCAACCTTCTATCTATTTTTATTATAAAGACGGATTTCAGGAAACAAGCATACCTGTAAATCCAAATCAGCGTGCGACTGTCAATGAACGTTGGTTGAGAGCAAAAGACCTCAGCCGATTATTTTTAGGATTTGGAGTATTTTTTTAAATATAAAATGATTCACTTTTCAGTAAAAAACAGGAAGAAAGCACTAATCCTAACAGTATTTTTTATTGCTGCTTTTCCAGCGTTTCTTTCAGCAGAGGAAAAGCCGTTGAATATTCAAACGACCGCTGTACGCTATGTATTCACCCAAAGTGTAGAGCGCTTGCTCCACCCGTGGCTGCAGGAAGAAGTTGCTAATATCTGGTTTGAAAGTAATATTCCGAAATCATGTCACATCTGTGACAATGTCTATCGTTATCCTACAGACAACGGTTCTGTGGTGACACGTGGAGTACAAAATTTGATAAACCGAAAAAGGCTGGCGACAATTTTGGAAGTAGAAGAATTTTTGACGGTGATTGTCCGACAGTCGGGAGAGGTACTGAGTGTTGAAACGTCACTGCACAATCTCAAGCAGGACGAACCACTCTGGGCAAAAGTCTTTGAATGGTCTAAACCCTGGAGTTTGTGGTAAGAAAAGCAACCTTGAACTAAGAGCTGATGTGCATCTGTACTGGAACAACCAGACAAAATTTATCACATTGCATTAATGCTTCTAAATACAATAACGAAATATTTTTTTGACTTCGCAAATTAAGCAGATTCAAACTGCTGCACTAAGTATCTGCAAGCGTTCCTTTGAAGGATACAGACCAGGATTTGGAATTTGGCGCACGTTAATATAACGACGGCTTCCTGTTAATGAAAAACTCTGAATTTCGTAGCAACGTTTTTTGTAGTCAAAGAATACTTCTCTTCTGATAGACTCAGTTAAATTTTGCCTCAGCTCTAACTCCAATCCATGGTGCTGGCCGAACAATCCAAAAATTCGTACCGGCATAACTTGTCCTTTTTACATTATTAGAATTATCAGTTTTTGTTCTCTTCATATCTCACTGATAAAGTTCAGACGACTTGTGTCTGAAGCTCTTTTTCCCGGAAGCTATCCTGTAGTCAGCGAGTATTGCTTTTGCTTTCTTGCGATACAAGAACTGTGCAACATGACTTCCTCAAGGTGGAAGATACTGCTAATTGTTCTTTATGTCAAGAAAAAAAGTGACTATTTTTGCAGATTGTTATTGATGACCTTTTATAAAGGCATAAAGTCGTGTCATTTCGAGCAAAGCGAGCAAGCTGTTTTCTGCTAAACACTAATATAATTAAGATTTCCCTTTACGCTCAAAATGACAAATTATGAGTTTGATAAATCTTACGATGCAACCGTCCTTAATCAGTAAAAAATTCTTAAATTTAAACATCAGTATTAAAGTTCAGTCTTTAATCTGCTGACTTTAAATTTATAAAAAACAAGAGGATTGCATGCTGAGCTTGTTTGGTTTAAGATTAACTATGTCAGCAATCCTTCTAATTCAGTATAGATGAAAAAAAATTCCACATTATTAACAAATTTCTCAACATTACTTTTTATTTGCATGGGCTCACTGTTATTATATGTCTGGATAAATTATGATGAATTGCGATCCGAGCAGGCACAGCGTCAAACGTGGTATTTTAATCATAAATTTGAAAACAAGTGAACAAATTAAGCAGGTTTCATAAAAAATTCTGAAACCTAATCTTCTACACAGAAAAACAGAAGTCTCAGAGAAAAATCATGAAAATAGTTTGCTGTGATCTCTAAGACTCTGTGCTTAAACACCTTTTACGCAGTTTATGAATTTCTTCGACTGCATTATTTAAAACATTATTTTAAAGAAAATTATGGAAGTGAAGCTAAACAAAGCAGCCCCTGAGCTCCTTAAAACTCCACCTGCAAGCATGTCAGGAGTTGTTTTTGGAACGCAGTTTTCGGATCACATGTTCTGCATGGAATGGGAAGATGGAAAAGGCTGGCACAATGCAGAGATAAAACCTTACGGTCCATTATTGATGGAACCTTCCGCAATGGTTTTACATTATGCACAAATGGCTTTTGAGGGTTTAAAAGCTTACCGAACTGATTCCGGAGAAAACGTACTGTTCCGGCCACGTGAAAACTTTAAACGTATGAACCGCACTGCTCAGCGCATGTGCCTTCCGGAACTCGATGTAGAGGAAGTCCTGGACGCACTCAAGCAACTATTGCGCTTAGATTCTGCATGGGTGCCGCATGAATCAGGTACCACACTTTACATACGACCAACCATAGTTGCGACTGAAGAAGCAATTGGTTTGAAAGTTTCTTCTAAATATTTGTTTTTCATTATTCTGAGTCCGGTAGGCCCATACTACTCTCAGGGATTTAATCCAGTAAAAATTATGGTTTCTGATAAATATGTCAGAGCTGTCCCCGGTGGTGTTGGTTATGCAAAAACAGGTGGTAACTATGCGGCAAGCATCTTAGCAGAAAAAGAGGCCAAGGAACTGGGTTACACACAAGTACTCTGGCTGGATGCGGTTGAAAGACGTTATATTGAAGAAGTCGGTGCGATGAATATCTTTTTCGTGATCAATGATGAAATTGTAACACCTCAACTGACAGGCTCAATACTCCCCGGAATAACCAGAATGTCTGTTTTGGAACTTGGTAAAATGTGGGGTTTAAAAGTTTCAGCAAGGCGGATTTCTATTGATGAAGTTCTGACAGGATTAAAAGACGGTTCGCTGACAGAAGTCTTTGGTGCAGGTACAGCAGCAGTTATTTCACCAGTCGGTGCTTTGAGTTACAAAGAAGAGGAATATCAGGTAGGCAATGGAGAAACAGGTCCGGTTGCTTCACGTTTTTATGAGCAATTGACAGGAATCCAATACGGTAAAGAAGCCGATCCTTTCGACTGGGTGGAATCCATCTAACCGAAAAACTGGAACTTGAGTCGGAAAACTTGAACTTCGAACCTGAATTACTAACTGCTGCTATTTTTACATGTGCGGTGCTGCATATCCTGGCAGAATATAAAGGTGCTCAGCGGAAAATATACCTGCTGAAACCTTTGACGATGCTGCTGATTGTCTTCATGGGCTTAAGTCTTCTGCCTGAAAAGTTGGACTGGTACCATTATGCTCTATTGATTGGTCTGTTGTTTTCAATTGGTGGAGATGTGGCACTGATGTGGCCTTCAGATAAATTTATGCTGGGACTGGTTAGTTTCCTGACCGGACATGTATTTTACATTTCAGGATTGATTTCCGGAATAGAATTTTCCCTTAACTGGCAAGTCTGGGTACCATTGATTATTTTGGGAAGCGGAATGTTTTTGGGCCTGCGTTCCGGATTGGGAAGAATGCAGCTACCGGTTCTGCTTTACATTCTGGTAATCCTGATTATGAGCGGGACTGCATGGGAACGCCATTTTCAACTGGAACTTCCGCAAACGTATTTTGCTGTCTGGGGCGCCGCTTTATTCATCTTATCGGACGCGCTGCTGGCCTGGAATCGCTTCCGAGTGAAATTCAAATCAGCGCAATTATTTATTTTAGGCACCTACTATACGGCCCAATGGGCACTCGCAATTTCATTGAGTCAATCTGCCGCAGTACAAGTGAGTTGAATAATTAAAAGCATGCAAAATCTATTAAAAAATTATCTTGCTCTCCTCAGAAATCTGCGTGAGAAAACTCCACTATTATTTGTCATGCACATTTTATTTGTGGGCGCAGCAGTATTGATATTGTTGCTGGTCTTGCTGTCGAGCGGTTTACGCTTACTCACATAGAGCAGTTTTATTTCTGTGCTTCTTTACGCACCCAGGAGTCTTTTTCAGCTTTCAGAAAACTTTCAAAACGAACTGCGTCCAAACTGCGTACTGCACGTGCTGCTGAAATTCTAACCTGCGCATTTCGGTGCTTCAGCAAACGTTCTGCCAGCTTTTTTACTTTGTCAGGTTCAGTTTTGCTGAATCCCTTGTTCAAAGCTTCAAATCCACGACGTGCCAATGCTGCAAATGATTTGTCTGCGGTTTGCTCCAAAAAGACTGCGGTATTTTCTGAAGGAAACAGCGACAAAGCTTCAAGCGCTCTAAAACGCAAATAGTTGATCGATGCTGTGTCCCCGGCAATTTCGATCAGCACGCTGTCTGTATCATCTCCCAGCGACTGAAATGCCACTGCGTCAAGCTTCCAGTGACGCCCTTCCAGCAGTTCCATAACCTCAGAGATTTCCGGAGCTGCTACTGCGGTTCCTGTCAGGTTCCAGCATAATGTACAAATGATTAACAGATACTTCATGATCCTCCTTTATTTTATAAGTTGTTTAAATTTGATGGCTTCGTAAAAACTTCTAAACTAATTAATTGTCATCTCGAACAATGAGAGAGATCTTCATAATATCAGTGTTTAACATAAAACAGATTTTTCGCTTTGTAAGCAATGACACGTTTAAATTACTTTTTACTGGTTCATCAGTTTTGATTGTTCCGAAAAAAGTCATTATGACACCAATGTTTGTCATTCCCGCGAAAGCGGGAATCCATTATTTCAGACACTTACAAGTTCCTGGATTCCCGCTTTCGCGGGAATGACAACTATTTGCGAAGCCATCCGTTTTGGAAAGTTTTTAAATTCATTTAGCAATTGGCGAATACTTCAAAACCTGCTGTTGATAACTGGAAAGTGTTTCCTGTTTTTTTCCGGCAGATCTGGAAGAGCTAGACCAGGCAGTCCAGAACATCACATTTTCTCCACCGTAACCTTCACATTCCTCGGCAGACATTTGACCGTTACTATCATTATCCATACTGCTTTTTGGGCATTCCGCAGTGTCACTAAGAATATCAAACGATGTTCCGCCTTGTTCAGTTGTATGGAACAAACCAAGCTGATGTCCCATTTCGTGAGCCGCTGTTTCGCCAAGTAGTTGTGCATCCAGCGTGCTTCCTGAGGCATGTGCGGTCAGACTGTTCAGCACTCCATTCCAGGCATTGGCTATGCCCATCGATCCGGGAATCCCGGCCGCATTTCCCAAAACGCCTGACCATTCGTTTCCGGCATAGTCCTCAATAAAAAACAAATTGACTGCATCGCTAGCTCCCTGTGAAACAAGAGCGCTCGTTGTCGTATCAGTGAATGTGCCAGATACTGCAGCATACTGGGAGTCGCTGATTGTGATTGTACTATTGAAGCTAAGCGTGATTCCGTTTCCAGAGTAGATACTTGACATGACGCTCAAGGCAGCAGTCAGATCTCCGGCAGCCCAGGTTGTGCCTGTGATATAAGGCTGCACAACTATTGTTGCTGAAGTTGGTAAAGTACCGGAGCGTAGCGCCAATTTAACACGGTCATTATTGTAGGCTTTAAATGTCCATGTACCTGCTTTTGCACTGAAACTTGGAGACTGCGGTACAAGCACATTGGCATAACCGTAAGCTCCTGTAATTCCACTTGCAACTCCATACAAAGTCGGTGTTGAAGAAGAACTTAAAATGTCTGTGCCGTCAGGATCTGAGAGTGAATAAAATGCTGTGGATCCATTATTATCTCTAAATACAGATAACATGAAAGAAACACCATCCGATGGAACTGTAAAAGACCCTGTGTTATATCCTCCCTCTACACTTTGAGTGATTTCAGTAACTGGCAAAGAACCGCTGGTTGATGAACTAGTTGAGGAACTGCTTGCAGAACTGCTTGAAGATGTACTTTCTTTTTTTGAGCATCCGCCGGCAAGGAGCAGAGATGTTGTCAGCAGGATGAAGGCAGCTCGGCAGAAATTGAGTTTTATTTTCATGACTTATTTAAATTATTATTTTCTCTCAATTTCAGTCTGCCTGATCCGGCCAATTGGACTGACAACGACTTTTGTGCTGTAAGTCTCATTTTCCAACGTAATTGTACCGCCTGCGGCGAAGCCGAAAGCACTGAACGAAGGCCAGCGGGTGGCGCTGATCAAGATGTTTGCTGGAACTTTTTCTTTGTAGACCGTGTCAAAGTTAGCATTATTTTTACGCTGAAGCAAAAGATTTCCAGATTCACTTCTTATACGGTGTGATCTATGCTGAGTCAGCGCCAGCCATTGTGCCTGCCGTAGAGTGTTTTTGAAAAGATCGGCAGTATTTACAAACTCAGCCCTGTCCAATAGTGGAAAAAGGGAAACAGCAAGCAGTCCGGAAAGAATTCCAACAATTGTGATGGAAATCATCATTTCGTATAAAGTAAATCCGCCGCTTTTTTTCTCAGTACGCATGTGGATCAATAAATCCTCTGAACAAAGTCAGGAATAATATTTTAATATCAAACCAGATTGACCAGCGTTCGATATAGTACAAATCGCATTCTATCCGTTTCTCGAGCGATGTATTGCCCCGCCAGCCGTTTATTTGCGCCCAGCCTGTGATGCCTGCTTTGACCTTGTGCCGAAGCATGTAATTTGGAATTTGGCTTTTAAATTGATCAATAAAAACAGGACGTTCAGGTCTGGGGCCGACAAGACTCATTTCGCCTTTGAAAACATTGAAAAGCTGCGGTAATTCATCCAGACTGTAGTTACGCAGAAAGACACCTAATTTTGTGCGACGCTCATCGTTTTCACTGGCCCAGACTGCACCGGTTTGTGATTCAGCATCTGTACGCATTGATCTAAATTTTAATGCCCTGAATGTACGACCGTCAAGTCCCATACGTTCCTGACCGTATAGAGCAGGTCCGGATGAGCCAAGTTTGATTAAGAGTGTGATCAACAGCATTAGCGGAGAAAAAATAACAATCGCGATAAAAGCTCCGGAAATGTCCAGCAGACGCTTGAGCACCTGATTCCAGCCGGTCATCGGACTTTGTACAATGGTTATAATCGGCATGTCATCAAAGGACTCCACTTCTGTATGCAAAGCACGGAAAGATCCCAGGTCTGGAATAATCCGCACATCAACCCATTGTTCCGCCAACAGCTCTTTCAATTTCGGAATATAGTGCTGTTCCTCAGGCGGAAGCGCAATAAAAACTTGATCAATTTGGTGTGCCTGAATAATCTGGTTCAACTGCTCAATTCCTCCAAGTCTAGGAATATTAGCCGGAATTACGGAGTTCTGAGTACCATTTGTTTCGATCACGCCTTTCAGCACAAGTCCAAGTGATTTGAGACGCAGTAGGCGTTCTATAAACTTATTAGCTGAGACACCATTTCCAATCAGCAGAACATGCTCAACATGCGCTCCTCTGGCGTGCAGCCAGTGCAAGGAACCTTTTGTGATTAGACGTGAAATAAATAGTAAAATCAATAAACAAACAAGAAAGTAAAGCGTGTGTACGCGTGAAAAAGAAAATTCACGGTAGAAAAACGCAGTCACCAGAGTCAACAATAATAAGGTGAATGTTCCACGTAAAAGATAGTAGAATTCCTGAGGCGGGTGAACAACTTTGTGCAACCGATAAACTCCGCTGAAAGAAAAGACGAAACCGGTTAAAACGGCGACATAAAATGCCGCTTTCAAATATTCAGCATGTGAAGGAATCATCGTAGCATGTGGCAGGTCAATCCAGAGAAATCTGAGCTGATATGCTAGTTCCCAGGCGGCAAACGCTAAAGACATATCCAACAGTCTTAAGACTGTAGCAAAAACCTGAGTGTGCCTTTTTAACATGTAGATTCCATGATGGAAGCTACCGAGGCGTAGACAGTGGATCTTTCAAATAATTTATTAATCATTTTTATAAAATAATAATGCAAGAATTTCATCCGAGTCGAATTAGACTTTTAGTATTTGAACTGGACAGCCTGACCCTTAATTTTGAGCAGGATGCATGGGATAATTTTCGTCAGTATTTACGTGTGCTTGACGATCGTGATTTTGCGATTGTGCTGATTGCAGAGTCAATCCAGGCCTCTGAATGGGCTTCATTTGCAAAAATATCTGTCATTAAGAGCACAGGTGAAGAAGCATTTAAGAACAATTCTTCACTGTCAGGTGCAGACGTATTTTGGTTTTCAGAGCAAGATTCTCTACAAACAAAATTATCAACTGCTAATGCAAATTTTGCAGGCAGCAGCGGAGAAACCACACAAAACGGAGGACTGCAATATCAAAATTTATACGATACTCTGCAGATATTTAATCCCAGTAAAATAACTACCGCGGATTTGTCAAGCACCCTGGCTAAATTAAAGCAGGACTCAGAGCAGGTTCCTTTGATGCTCGGTATTGGAGGACCTGACGAATGCGGTCATTCTTTTTTTGTCGGCGAACTGTTTGACGCACTTGAAGATCAGGAACTGTTGGTCTCAAGTATGGATCTGTCTAAAGTATTAGGCACAGAATTTCAAAAGCACGACAACTCTGCTTCAGAGTCAAGCTCCTCTCTCTGGCGTTCGGTTGAAATCCGTGACTGGCTTATTGATGATGTTCTACGTCCCTACAGTCAAGGAAAACAAGTTTATATCGAAAATCCTCCGGAAAATATTCAGGATTATGAGATCTGCACCTTTCCGTTTTTTATTGCACCTGAAATGATTTTACTGGTTTGGGGAACTACCGTATTTCTGCCTGAATTTGAAAATTTAATTGATCTACGTTTCTTACTCGAACTTTCGGAAAAAACCGCAGCAGCACGTATGTTTGCCCTTGATGAACGTGAAAATTTTGACAAATCATTCATCGAGACATATCACCAGAAAGAGGGTAAATATTATTCGGACTACCTGGAAAAATATGAAGTTCAGAAGCAAATCGATTACCGGATTAATTTCGAAAACTTTAACGCCTTCCGTATCAAAGAATAATCTTAACCTTCTTCAAAACGTCCCAAATCCTCTTTAATCTTACGCTCTTCTTCCGGAGTAAGTGATGCCAGTTTGTCTTGCTGGGGTTGGCTGACCCAGCGTTTAGAGCGAAACAGTACGAAAAATAATCCAATCAAAATTCCTGCGCCTGGCAGGACCCAGAGTACTAGATTGAAGCCGCTCTTTGTTGGTGCACGCAAAATCCACTCACCGTAACGCTCCACAAAATATGCCAGTATTTCTTTATCAGATTTACCTTCTTTCAGCAGTTCTCGGATTTTATCTTTGATACTGTTTGAAAATCCTGCTTCTGAATCCTTGACGGACAATCCCTGACAAGTTGGACAACGTAATTCGTCAGAGAGTTTCATGAAACGGGTAGAAAAATCTTCACTTTCTGCTGCTGTACTGACGCTGAACGCTGTACATAAAAAGATAAAAATAAGCAAAACAGTGATCCAACTTAAGTTAAATTGGTAATGGCTACTGCTTTTAATCTGGCGCTGCATGTCTTTAATTCGTTAGAAAACTGCTGGAACTTTGTCTGTAACTAATTTGTTAATCATTACAGTTTATCTTTCTCTCAAAAAGGTTGCAATGTAAAACAGGAAATACTGCTTGAATACATATGTGATGCAGTTCTTTGTGGCATTGAAAAATGATCTTGCAATAGCATAAAAACAATTATTAACTTGTGAATCTGTTTTTAAAATTGTCTAATGCTTTTCGTGGATAATAACGAAAAAATAATAAAATGCAGATGCAGTATTTGCTAATTTTGAAACTGGTATAAATTTTGTTCGGAAATAACAAGAAAGAATCGTTTAAAGGTGCTGCTCCTACTTATGTGGGTAAAGGTATGCGTATCGAAGGAAAGATATGGGGTATGCGTCCTATCTGGATTGATGGCGAAGTTAAAGGGACAATTGATATTGGCAGTGAAGTTATCATTGGTGAACCGGCAAAAATAGACGCAACAATCCGCGCATCTACAATTAAGGTAAACGGTTTTGTTGAAGGAGAGTTATTTGCTTCAGGTAAGATTGAGATAATGTCAAAAGGTCGTGTTCATGGAAACGTCACCAATCTTGCGGGATGTCTGATAATCCACGATGGCGGAATTGTTGAAGGACAGTGCTCAATTGCAAATGAAGAAAAAATGAAAACCCTCTTGCCGCAACAGTTTCCAAAATTACTGCCTGAAAAACCAAGCACACCCCCAAAAGTAATTCAAGCTCCTGATAATAAAAAAGAATCTACTTCTAAATCAACTGAAGCATCTGCCTAAAAAAAGCAGCTAATACTCACTCTTGCTCATGTCGGGGCTTCTCTTCGAAATGCAGCTGAACTTTTTTTGTAGCTCCACGGTTATTTGCAATTACTCCACGTGGGCGAAAAGCCGGAATAACATTTCTGATACTTTCTGTTGATTGTATGGGTTTCGCCGGAATAATTAACGAAAATGCTTTTCGTTCAACCGCAAAATGCACTGACTGTACAGAATCCTGTATTGCCGCTACATTCAGAGTAAGATTCGCCCAGTTTCCTTGAACTTCCACTTGTTTTCCTGTTTTCAGGAGTTTCTCTTTATCAGCATTATCCCTCTCTGCTTTAAGCCACTTGCTGAGTTGCTTAAAACGTTCTGTTACGGATAAGTCAGCTTCCCGTTTGAGGTACACTTTAAGTATAGGAGTTCTGGTCAATTTTCCAGGATGCATGGTCAGCGAACTCAAAGTTTCGTCGTGAAAAGCGATACGGCAACTGAATTTACCGCTTAGCTCGCTGTTTTGTTCATCGATGAAAATCGTGGTTTGTGCAGCAGGCAGAGTACTGTTTATTTCAAAATCATTCCAAAAATATCTTGTTTCCAGTTCCGGTGCCAGAAACTGTACCTTCATTACGTCTACATGTAGCGTATGTCCTGCTTTAAATACCTGCAAAACTGGTTTTAAATACAAAGATGACTGACTGATACAGGCCGCAAGGTTCTGCAGGTCGAGAGGCCAGAAACCAATCTCCAGCGTGCTTCTGCATTCACGGCTGGACTGCATCAAGGTGTTAAATCCGCGTCTGATTGAATTTGGAGTTCCGATCAAAATAATCTTTTTCCAGCCCGACCAAATTTCACGTTCCACAAGTTTTTCGAGAGGAGTGTCTCCTGTGGTAAAGAAAAATTCATTAGGCACTAACTGCTCCATGATACTCAGACCGTGACGTTTCCAGAATAATGAAATTCCCGGATGAGAATAGTTGTCCAGAATCAGGTGCATTGGATATTTCATAACACTTCTTTAGTGATTAAATTAAGCTAAAGAGCCATCGCTTCTTGCGTGTTTTAACTGCTGCAGCGCACGTTGCGTTTGAAAGACTAATTCTTTCTGCAAACCGTCATTCTTTAAAACAACATCCGCATAAGCTAAACGCTCTTCCGGAGTAAGTTGCGCTGCTATTCGTGAGCGTGCATCTGCTTTGCTCAAACAGTCACGTTGCTGTAATCTCTCCATGGCAACCGCAGGATCAAGGCTTACTACCCAGATTTGTCCGCAAACCTTATGCCAACCAGCTTCAATTAATATGGCTGCTTCCAAAAACACAATTTTGTTGACACTGTTTGAAACTAATTTTTCATATTCATTTTTTATCATCTCAGCAATCATTGGGTGAGATATTTCATTCAGTTGCATAAGACGCCGTGGGTCAGCAAAAACTAGCCTTCCGAGCACCTGCCGATTTACAGTACCATCCGGATGTAAAATTTCTTTACCAAATGCATCTACTACTTTTTGGAAACCTGGGTTTCCGGGATCCAGAACTCTGTGTCCCAGTTTGTCAGCATCGATAACCGCATAGCCATTTTCGCTAAGATACTGAATCACAGTGCTTTTTCCTGAAGCAATACCGCCTGTCAGTCCAACCAGCACAGATTTAGTATCTTTGGAAATCATGATATATTATTAACAAAAGATTGATGTTCAATAAATAAAACTCTGCAGCCTGCAGATGTCTTCTACATGTCAGCATAAAACTAACAGCAAGTTTGATCAAGACACGAATCTTCATTTAAACACAAATAAATGTATTGACAATTATGCTCAATTGTATGAAATTCAGGCAGGGAAAACAAAATATGAATAGTCGGCTGTTTAAAGCATGAACTTAAATTGCCGGTCTTGTTTCATTGATTTTAACCAGGGAGAAAATATGCAAGCTACTGAAAAACCTGTTTCTCGAGTTGATGCTGTGACTGATGTTTTGTCGGGGAAACTTAGTGATATTCTAGACCAGAAGAACAAGGGTGTGATTCAAGTTGACAGCGATTGCATAGTTGCTGCTGCAGCCAGAAAAATGCGTGATGACAAGGTCGGTGGGTTGATGGTAGTGGAAAATGACACATTGGTGGGTATATTTACGGAACGTGACTTGATGAGCCGTGTTGTTGCAGAGGGGTTGGATCCAGAAAAAGTTCAGGTTTCTGAAGTTATGACTTCATCAATTGCAACTGTACCTCCGGAAACTTCAGTCAGTGTAGCGGCAAATTTAATGTCTCAAAACAGGATCCGGCATCTTCCAGTACTGCAAGACGGTAAGTTGTATGGTGTGATTTCTGCGGGTGATATTCTCGCATGGAAGCTCCGTGAACAGGAATTTACTTTGCACCAGTTAGAAGATTATTTTTTCAAATCCTGACCTCTTATTCATGCCTGACTCAGGGGGGCTTGATCCATCAGTAAAATGCCCCCCAAATATCCATCCCAGCTAGAAAAATCAGCTTTTTATAATTGTCAGCTTTCTACAACTAAGCTTTATTTTTTAAGAGCTTTACAAGGCGTCAAACGGGGAGTATGTTGCGTTTATACTCTCTTTTTGGGGTTTCCCATGCTAAAACGTTTACTGATCCTGATCGTAGCTTAAATTTCCCCCACAACAGAACTATTTTGATTCTTAACCTAAATCAAAGCTCACACCTTGTGCCAAAGGCAAATCGGTTGAATAATTTATCGTATTGGTTTGACGTCGCATGTAGGACTTCCATGCATCCGAGCCGGATTCCCGTCCACCTCCTGTATCTTTTTCTCCGCCAAATGCACCGCCGATTTCTGCTCCGGAAGTTCCGATGTTGATATTGGCCAGTCCGCAGTCAGAACCTTCATGCGAGAGAAATTTTTCGGATTGCTGAAAGTCACGCGTGAAAACTGCAGATGATAAACCTTGGGGCACGTCATTTTGCAGACGCAGTGCTTCGTCGAAATTCTGGTAGCGAATCAGGTAGAGTAAAGGAGCAAAGGTTTCATCCTGTACAATCTGCATGTGGTTCTCCACTTCCGCGAGGGCTGGGCGTACGTAAAACGCTGATGGATGTCCTTCCAATACATCACCACCATAAATTATCTTACCACCTTGTTCCCGGATTGCCGTCAAAGCATTGCGGAAGTTTTTCACGGCAAGCTCGTCGATCAAGGGGCCGATCAATGTGTTCTCATCCAGTGGATTCCCAACACGGTTTTCAAGTTGCGAATAGGCTTGAATGAGTTGGCTTTTCACATCTTCATAAATTGACTCGTGGATGATAACCCGGCGTGTGGTGGTGCAACGCTGACCGCAGGTTCCCACCGCCCCAAAAACAATTCCCGGAATCGCAATCTTCAAATCCGCACTTTCCGTCACAATAATTGCGTTGTTACCGCCAAGTTCTAAAATGCTTCGTCCCAACCTTGAAGCGACTTTTGCGGAAACTTTACGTCCCATTTCGGTGGATCCGGTTGCGGAAATTAGTGGTACACGCTGATCATTAACCAGAGTTTCCGCAATTTCTTCATTGGTGCCGATTACGAGATTAAATACGCCTTCCGGAACTTTATTTTCTTTCATGACTTTAGCGATGATACGCTGTAGAGCAATTGAGCACAGAGGTGTTTTCGGACTCGGTTTCCAAATCGAAACATTTCCACAAACCGCGGCAATCATGGCGTTCCATGACCAAACCGCAACTGGAAAATTGAAAGCGGAAATTATACCGACAATTCCGAGCGGATGGTACTGATCGTACATGCGGTGTCCCGGTCGTTCCGAATGCATGGTGGAACCGTAAAGTTGACGAGAAAGGCCGACCGCAAAATCACAAATGTCGATCATTTCCTGAACTTCTCCCAAACCTTCCTGATAAATTTTCCCCATTTCCCAGGAGACCAACTGACCAAGATCATCCTTTGCGTCACGTACCGCGTTGCCGATTTGTCTCACGATTTCACCACGCTGCGGAGCCGGAACTTTACGCCATTCCGGAAAAACCTGTTGAGCTGTTGAAATCACAGCTTCATATTCCTCACGGTTTGCATTTTTAACATTTGCGATGACGGAACCATTCACCGGTGTGAGCGATTCGGTCAAAGGGCCGTTTCCGGAGAACCATTCAGTTCCGGTACTTACACCGGAATTCAAATCTTCCAGTCCAAGGTTTTGTAAAAAAGTCAGTTTAGTCATATTGTTCCAATAAGATTATTTTAAAAATGTGACGCAGTCGTTATGATTTGTTAGTCCAGCGAAAGCGGGAATAGAGCTTGCCCGAAATGATTCGGATACAGGATTGTATACTACGGTATGTTAATGAAGACGCAGCAGTTTATTCACTCAGTAATTTTTGTGTTTTCTCTTTCTTCAAGTAACAGTGGTTCAGGATCATTCTGGAGATCAACTCTGTTTTGAACACGCTCAACTATCTGCTGCAATTCACTGTTGCGTTCCTCCATCGTACCGTGTTTCTCTCTTTCAGTCAGTACAAGTCGTTTGAGTCGTTTGATTTCTTTCTTTTGCTTACGTAGATTTCTCAACAGAACTGCGTGGTAGAAGAAAAAATAAAAGACAGAAAAAATTATTCCAAATGCAAAAGTGAAAAAAACCGGCACAAAAACAGGACGCTCAGTCTGAAAACTGAAGTTTAACCAATCGAGAGTATATTTCAGCATTACACGATCGGTATTTTGTGTAGCAAAATCAACACTGAAGACAAGAAAACCAGCAAATAGAATTAATGAAAAATAACGCATATAAAAGGCTGACGATGGATTATTGTGCTGGAAAACAGTTACTGTAATTATCACTCAGAAACTACCTGCGTGTCAAGAGGATGTGCAGTATTATAGTGAAGTTTGATCTGATGAGAAGTCTGGACTTTTTACTGAAAATATGACAGGGTAAATGTGATTTCAGCATGGAGATGGATGCGTCACTGGTGGGCGCCCCGGACTTCAAACCCGCGCGTGGGGCACTAACACTGTCCCAGATAGGTTCGATTCCTATGCATCTCCGCCAACCACTGCTGAAAAGATTGCTAATCAGCAAACTCTTCCAAAATAGCCCATTAGATGTATTGAGAGTGTGAAATGATTTGAAAGAATTCCAAAGGGGAGACTTACCAATCAGTATTTGCGAGAGTGCCCAAAGTTATTCTGGGTCTTTAAGAGGGAAAGAAAAATATTAAGTTGAGTGATTGCTCTCACTAATTCTTAAAAAGTCAGTTTGCTTTATTCGATAATATTAAACAAACGCTATGAAATCAATGAATTAAAGTTGAGCGTAGTCTTCTAGTGGAGAACAGGTACCGCCACCTACCATAGGTGTGTTACCTTTTTTATTGACAATATATCCGGGTAAATAAGACCAGAGAAATCTCAATCTACTTGGACTGAAACTAAAAATCTCATAATAAATATTCTGAGCTTCTCCCCAGCCCATCGCAAAATTGGAACATTGATAAATATCAGTATATTTGTCATATTTTAAATCATGGCATCCGCTGAATAATTTTTCTCCAAGAAGTTTAAAATCCATGGCAATTCCTTCTAATTTCACTTTGAATTTTATTTCTTCAATTTTCTTTGAAGTCCATGATTCTTTATCTTTTACAATTCCTGTTCTTAATTCATCGACACAATAATATTCCCCTGCACTTAAGAAGCTTGGTAAAAACAATGTTGTAGCAATAATTAACAAAAATCTTAGTTTCATCATTCGTTCTCCAAATCTTCAATGGTACGTCTCAACTATTTCATTTGTTCAAGATAAACTGTGAACAATTACGGAATCTGCCTTCTTTTTTATTTAGTCCTTAACAGTCTTTGCTCTTCAGTGTAGAACTGTTCGGGTTGGTTTTTGGAGATTTGCAAATTATTGCGGATGTTAGTATTTTCCGGCTTTCCCATTGTATAATGCGACATACTCAACTACTACAAGTATCAAGTTAGGCGTACAGACAAATCTGAGTACGTGGCATTTAACCAAGCAATCTTCATCAAACAATCCAATTCAAAAAGGATGTTAGACAAATCCCACCGCTATTGCTTTTTGGTTAATCTGGGGAGGACGGAGTTGCTTTTAGCAAGTTCTTCCATTAAATCAATTCATTCAGAAGAGGCAAATTATCCTCGGCTGAATTCTCTTATTTGAAGAAAATGACAAAAAGATTTCGCAAACCAACACTATGGTAATAGCTTTTAAAAAACTTCCAAGTAAAATCTTTATTTTATGAAAAATACTTCAAATAATGCTGTAAAAATTTTACTTCAGGAGAACAAAATGGAGTTGAAAATTTATGCCGGCTTGAGTCTATGAAAATAAATTGACGTGCGGACACTTCAATCCTGACGAAGTCAAGGTTTGTGAAAGAAAAGTCGAGGTGTGTATAATGACAATTATACATCGTCTGTAAAGGAAGCTGGTGCAGAAGGGGTTCAAAATCCGTGGAGTACGGACAAAATGAACATGCATCAACCATTGTTAGTTAAAACGCGCAGTCACCTAAAGTCTGGTGCCGGTTTGAAAAATGCTGTTAATATCAGCACAAATCTGACCTGCGCGTCCTAAATAATAATATAAGAAAGATCAATCGAAGGTGTAAACATTAGGCCAAAAAATTCAGCATACTGTTCCACTTTATCTAATCGCATTCTTTATTCAGCCATGGTTTTGAAGAAATAACACAATGCCAAACAGAGTTTGCGGAGAAAATATAACTCCCCTCTTTCATCTCTTTCTTGTCTTCGTAATAACCTAATTCGGGACCTGCTTTAGTTCCATCCGTTGTCCCACAACTAACAACCATCCATGTCGCCATCATTATTGAAAATAATAATAGCTTGCTCATCTAACTCCTTTATAATTGGTTAACAATAAGTCAACATTTTCATTCTATCCAGCCAAAGCTGAGTATCCTTGAAGAAAATGTCTATGATGTTCTTGCGAACGTAAAGGCTTGATCAACCTGAGCTTATTCAGAAATATATTCTGACTATAGATCCAGCTGAAGCCGTACTTTGGATCGAACTGTTGCAGGTCAATCCTCTGTTTATTAACACTTCTACAATATATATGCCATTTTGTCTAAGTAACTGATATTATAGAATCATAAAGTAGGTAATTCTGTGATGGAACTTGATTAGTCTAATGTTGCTAGACTAGAGGAAGGAGGTTTTAAATGGACTGACTTGACGTGGAATTATTATGTTCTAAAGCACAGGATTCATAATACAAATCAACAGTATCCTGGAGGACGAAGCGCAGCTATTCTGCAGGTTTAGTCTGCAGCTGAAGTTACGGAAGGATACTAAAGAGCAGAAAAACATCATGAGGAAAAGGAGTTATCACTGAGATTGGAATTTACAGGGAAGGAATCAATAATAAGTTCACAATTCAAAACTCTGCTTTTTAAAGAATATCTTTAAAAACTCAACTTTCTACTGAAAGGCAAACACAAGCAGAGTTCCGCAATAAATTCAATTGAGCAGTAATAATCTTGCATTTGGCAGCAAAAAAGTAAATTCTATTTGATAATAAATATATTTCAAATGACAGCAAATGCCAAAAATTATTCCAGCGTATTTAACTTTTATTATTATCTTTTCCATTTCGATTCTGTCTGTAAAAGGGCAAGTAGTATTTGGGCAGGCAAGTACTCCGGAAACTTCAAATGCAGTTCCGTTAACAGAGTCCCCAGTTGACGATGAAGGAGGATTTGAGGATGAGTTTGAGGATGAATTTGCAACTGCTGATCAAGAGGTATTTGATCCTTTGGGCGGGTATAACCGTGTGATGACAGGATTCAATGATGGTTTTTATATTTTTGTTTTGGATCCGGTTGCCCGTGGTTATCGCTGGGTTCTTCCTGACACGGCAAGACGTGGAGTGAAAAACTTTTTTCATAACCTGTTCTTTCCACTACGCTTTGTCAATAACGTGCTTCAGCTTAAAGCAAAAAATGCCGGAGAGGAATTTCTCAGATTCAGTATTAACAGCACAATTGGAATATTAGGATTCTGGGATCCTGCCAAAGACTTGTTTGGAATGGAAGCACATGAAGAGGATTTTGGTCAGACTCTCGGTTATTATGGAGTCGGCGGAGGTTTTCACGTTGTTCTACCTTTTTTGGGCCCCTCTAATTTGCGTGACATGTTCAGCTTATATCCGGAAATGCAGATGGATCCTGTCAATTATGTTGAAAATCGGTCTTATAACTTTCCTAAACAAGAGGGGGAATATCTGGGTGTTTCAAGACAGACACTGCAGGCACTTGATTTGAAATTGTTAAAAACCGTTAACAGCGAATCCCTACGGATTGGCCAATATGAAAATTTGAAAAAAGACGCAATTGAACTCTATCCTTTTTTAAGGGATGTCTATGAGCAAAACCGAGCTAAACTAATCAGGGAATAATCATGCAAGCTGCTAAAAAAATTATAATCAACATGTTACTCGTCACTATTTTTTCCTTTTCTTTCGGAACGACCTTCCTGTTTGCGGATGAAATAAGTGAAATCAGGGAAATGACTAAAGAAAAAGTTGACCACGTCATCAGCACACTCAAGGATGAAAGCTTGAGTAAAGCAGAAAAAAAAGAAGGTATTTTAAAAACTATCGATAGTCTTTTTGATTTCAGTTTGATGGCCAGATTGAGTTTAGGCAAAAAGCACTGGACAACACTCAGTACAGAAGGCAGGGCAGAATTTTCTGAACTGTTCGTGGAAAAGCTGAAGCAATCTTATCTGGATAAGCTTGACCTGTATACTGATGAAGAAGTAGTTGTTGATGAAGCAAAACTGACGAAGAAAAACCGTGTGGAAGTGCTGACCTATCTTGTCAGCAAGGACGATAAAATGGAGATGACATATAAACTCTACAAGACAAAGAAAAATGTTTGGATGGTTTATGATGTTGATGTCCTGGGTGTCAGTATTGTACAGACTTACCGCTCCCAGTTTTCAGGTATATTGAAGAAAGATTCATTGGAAGAATTAATTGAACGTCTGCGTTCTTCAGGTGAGTTGGGGTCTTGATGTTACGACAGTTCTACGACAAAGTTATTCTTAGTTATCCTAAGAGTATTTTAATTTTATTGCTGATTTCTGTCGCGTCATTGGGATATCAGGCGCAGTATTTAGAAATTGATGCGTCTGCAGAAACACTGTTGCTGGAAGATGACAAAGACCTGGCTTTTACACGCAAAGTAAATGAACGTTATGGAAGCAGTGATTTCCTTGTCGTAACTTACAGCCCCTATGAAGATCTGCTTGCAGATTCCACCTTAAACTCTTTGCGCAAACTAAGTGCAGAACTGCTTGCATTGGATAGAGTCGCATCAATAGACTCCATCCTGAATGTTCCTCTATTGGAAAGTCCTCCAAAACCGATTAAGGAACTAATCGAAAATGTACCTACACTGGAATCTCCCGGAATAGATAAAGCTCTTGCCAAAAAAGAATTTCTCAACAGTCCAATCTACAGAGATAATCTGGTCAGTCCGGATTTTAAAACCACTGCATTACTGATAAATCTGCATGACGATCCTTTGTATCGTGAATTACTGCAGCAGAGGAACAGTTTACGGCAAAAAGAAAAAGAGGAAACCCTTAGCGTTCCTGAGCAGATAGAACTTGAAAAGGTACTGCTGGACTTCAAAAAACACCGTGACAAAATGCGCTTGGTTGAGCACGACAATATAGCTAAAGTAAGAGCAATTGCAGATAAATACCGTGGAGATGCTAAGATTTTTCTTGGTGGTGCAAGTATGATTGCAGATGATCTCATTACCTTTATCAGCAGTGATCTTCAGGTTTTCGGTAGTGCGGTGTTAGTATTTTTGATGCTTACCCTCTGGGTCATTTTCAGGCAGTTTCGCTGGATGATGCTACCGTTGATTACCTGTGCTTTTTCTGTGATTACAACCAGCGGATTTTTAGGTCTTTTTGGCTGGGAAGTAACCGTGATCAGCTCAAATTTTATTTCCATTCAACTGATTATCACTATGGCAATTACAATCCATTTGATTGTACATTACCGTGAATTAGCGGGTTTAAATCCTGAAATGAGTCAGCGTCAGTTGATTTTAGACTCAACCATGTTTATGGCCAGACCTTGTACTTTTGCCGTCCTGACAACTGTGGTTGGATTTGCGTCGCTTGTTTTTAGTGGAATTTTACCGGTGATTAATTTTGGCTGGATGATGAGTGCAGGAATTGGGGTCTCCCTCTTTTTGACGTTTTTGATTTTTCCGGTACTGCTGATGCAGATGCCGAAGGCAATGCCGAATACTTCCTTTGAGTCACGCTTTGCACTGACCAAAATATTTGCCGATATTACTGAACGACACGGTAAAAGCATTCTCTTTATTAGTGTAGCCGCATTGATCCTGAGTGTTGTTGGAGCAGCAAAACTGAATGTGGAAAACAGCTTCATTGATTATTTCAAGGAATCTACTGAAATATATCAGGGCATGAAATTGATTGACCAGCAGCTTGGCGGAACTACACCCCTTGATGTGATCATAAATCTTGAAGTGAGTGATGAGCTTGTTCAGCCAATTGCTCAGCAAGATAAAGCACAAGCAGTAGTTGAAGATGAGGAAGAGTTTGATTCTTTTGAAGAAGAATTTGAAGAAACCGCGAACGAAGCTCAATACTGGTTTACTGCGGAAAAAATGGAACGCATCGAAGAAATTCACGAATATCTGGATGGCTTGCAGCAGACTGGAAAAGTACTCTCCCTTGGGACAATGCTGAAAATCGGAAAAACCCTTAATTCCGGAAAACCGCTGGATGATTTTATGCTCGCTCTTCTTTATAACGAACTTCCGGAGCACTTTCGTAAAATAATTATGGATCCTTATGTTTCTGTTGAAAACAATGAAGCACGATTTTATGTGCGGATACGGGATTCCGAACCTGATCTGCGGCGCAATGAACTGTTGAAGCAAATTGAGTTTGATTTAAAGGACAAGTTGAAGATTCCGGAGGAAAAAGGACGTCTCGCAAATTTGCTTGTACTCTACAACAATATGCTGCAAAGCCTCTTTAAGTCACAAATACTTACTTTGGGAGTCGTAATTGTCGCATTTTTAATCATGTTTGTTTTTCTTTTCCGTTCAGTTACGATTGCACTGATTGCCATTTTTCCGAATGTACTTTCAATTGGAGTGGTACTGGGATTTATGGGTTGGGTGGGCATACCTCTGGATATGATGACCATTACAATTGCGGCTATCAGTGTAGGAATTGCGGTTGACAACACGATACACTACATCCACCGCTACAGGTTTGAATTCGCAAGGGACCGTGACTATCTGGCGGCTATGCATCGATCACACGAAAGCATAGGTTATGCTATGTATTACACCTCGATTACAATTATCATCGGTTTTTCAATTCTGGTGCTCTCAAAATTTATTCCTAGTATTTATTTTGGTTTACTGACTGGACTGGCGATGTTGATTGCCCTGGTTGCTGCATTGACTCTGTTACCACAATTGATGATCGTCTTGAAACCTCTGGGTCCTGAAAAGCAAAAAGGATGAGGAATTGAAAATAGAAACTTCATAAATTGTCTTTTTGTGATTTCTACAACGTCATTTTCTTCAAGCAGAATTTCTTCAGTGATTTAATCCACACTCCTTCCCTGACATAAAATTGTTCGGACCTGTTGTTGATATAATTTTACCGATTTTCGGACTGTTAATGGTGGGTTATATCTCTACCGTTTTTGGTTGGTTTGATCAATCGGCTGTTCGTGGACTCACACGCTACGTCTTTGATTTTGCAGTACCGATGCTTTTGCTGCGTACCCTTGCTACCACAAACTTGCCGGATGTCATTCCCTGGGATTATCTTGCTTCTTATTATTTAGGAACGTTGATCGTTTTATTGACAGGAATATGGTCAACACGTTTGTTCTGGAAACGGACATTTTCCCAACAGGTGATCAATGCTTTCTCTGGTAGTTTTTCTAATACAGTTCTGTTGGGAATTCCAATTATTTTGCTTGCATTTGGTGAAGAGGCTGTAGTGCCTTTGTTTATCATCATAGGCACACACGGACTCATTATGGTGCCGCTTTTCACAATCATGCTTGAAGTGGGTAAAAGTGGTAAGGGCAGGCTGATAACCGTCATTGCCAGAACATTGTATGGATTGATAAGTAATCCTCTCATTATCGGGCTGCTTTCAGGATTAGCGTGTAATTATTTTGAAATATCCTTGTGGAAGCCTGTGGATGATATGGCAAAGTTTATGGGCAACTCTGTTACTCCTTGTGCTTTGTTTGCTCTCGGTGCGACACTGGCTGGTTTTAGCAAGAACATACCGTGGCAGGAAGTACCTTTGATCGTTATCATAAAGACCATTGTACACCCTCTGGTTGTCTGGGCAATGGCTACGCTGGTCTTTGGTATTAAAGAAGCAATTTGGATTCAGGTGCTGGTAATGTTAGCAGCTCAACCAACCGGCGTTAATCCATTCCTTTTTGCCAGCCGTTATAATGTAGGGCAGTTAGTTGCCAGTAGTGCGGTTTTTATGTCAACTATTATTTCAATCTTTACTCTCAGTCTGCTGCTGGCCTTTTTCCGCTGATTCCATCTTTTAAAGCAGATAATATCGGCTTAAAAAAACTCCAAAATTAACTGGAACTTTATAAAAATTAAGAGAGAATGTTACAAACATACAAATTCAACTAAAGGAAATAATGGCATTAGTAGAACTCGAAAAAAAGAACAATGTTTACGTTGTTACCCTTAATGATCCTGCAAGCGGAAATGCCATCAATCCAGAGTCGTTGAGCGCTCACCGTAAAGTATTAGCTGAGTTGGATATGGTTACAGAAAACGCTGCTGTTGTAGTGACAAGCAGTGACCCGAAATCATGGTGTGTTGGTCTGGACTTTGAGTGGATTAGTGGTCAATCCGCAGGGCAGTTTGCAAGTTCTTTCAAGGAGTTTGAGGAAGTATTCGGACGCTGGGCCTTGTTAGCGCTGCCGACTGTGGGTTGTGTGACAGGTCACTGCATGGCGGGAGGTGCGGTATTTGCCGCCGCGCTGGACTTCCGGTTAATGCGTGAGGACAGAGGGTGGTTTGCTTTTACGGAAATTGACGTTAAAATTCCTCTTTCTCCAATTTTATATGAGTTGGCGGATTTACTGCCTAACAAACAGGCGGTGCGTGAACTCCTGCTCACAGGGAAACGCATAGGAGGTGCTGATGCGAAAAAAATGGGGGTGGTGGATGAAACTCACTTGCCTGAAAAATTAATGCCGCGTGCACTTGAAATTGCGGAAGGACTTGCTCAAAAAGATCTTAAAACTTACGATGCAATGAAACAACTGATCAAACAGAATCTGGCACGGCAGATTAAACTGGAAATGCAAGGTTGAGCTGCGAACTAACTGAAACAACGTCAGTTAGAATTATTGTTGATCTTTGAATATTTTAACAATGATAGATTCCTAAAAACACTTAAACTAATAATTTGTCATCTCGAACGAAGAGAGAGATCTTAATCATATCAGTGCTTAAGATAAAATAGATTTCTCGATGTAAGCAATGACAAGTTTTGATGATTTTTTACTGGTTCATGAACAATGATGATCCCGTAAAAAGTCTTTATGACACCAATGTTTGTCATTCCCGCGAAAGCTGGAATCCATTATTTCAGATACTTACAAGTTCCTGGATTCCCGCTTTCGCGGGAATGACAACTATTTACGTAGTCATTAACAATCAGCAAAATATAATGCTGTCCCTGCCGATGCAGAAAAAAGTTATTAGCCCTGTGCTACTAAGATCTTACAAGGCTCCCCGTTTAGATCCCATTCTGTACCTTGCGGAGTTTCCTGAAGCTGAAGTTGATCTGCGAGGGTTTCCGTACTCACGAATTCAGTGAAATTCTCCAGCGCCGTATTCAATTTTGCGGATGCATAGTAACTGATGTTGATACGGT
>Ga0233433_10001149_pt1 | contig 26372 bp, 23 predicted proteins | sample SI_122_August201_5_FD_179868 | JGI IMG/M metagenome (GOLD analysis project Ga0233433, IMG submission 179868) | Seawater microbial communities from Saanich Inlet, British Columbia, Canada - SI_122_August2016_100_MG | ecosystem: Environmental > Aquatic > Marine > Inlet | place: Canada: British...
TATATTTATTTTTTTTACAGGTAGATTGATATCATTCATTTTCAACATAAAATACTCATTGATATAATTAATATAATATTTATTAAATCTATCAGAACAATCAACTTTAGATACTCTTAAGTCTTTACTAATAATATCTTCTTCTTGATTATTATAGTTATTTTCTATGCTCTTCTCCAAAGCATCATCTATCTTATGACCATGTTGATCAAAAAATTTAACTCCATTATCAGAGTAAGGGTTATGTGATGCTGTTATCTGAATCCCAGCATGTAATTCATTAGACAATCCTTCCATATTCATACAGATGCTCAATGCTGGAGTTGGAAACAATCCCGCATAATTAACTTTAGATCCCTGCGCTAGTATTCCGATAGATAGTGCTGATTCAATATCTGAAGCAGATTCTCTTCCATCATGACTAATATAAACATGGCCAACTTCATCACCGAATAAAGATCTGGCGAAAGCATAGCCAATCTTTACTAAGTGCTCATAATTAATTGGTGGCTCATTGAATTTACCTCTTATACCATCTGTTCCAAATAATTTCATAATTCTTTTCCAATAATATTTTCAACAATGTTTATAGCAATACTTGTTTCTCTCACGTCATGAGTTCTTATAATTTTAGCATTATTTAGTAACGCAATAACAGCACTTGCGAGTGACCCATGTAATCTATCCTTTACATCTTTATTTAACAAATTACCAATCATACTTTTTCTAGAAATCCCTATTAAGATATTCTGACTAATAGTTTTTAGATTCTTTAATTTAAAAAGTAACTCATAATTATGATTAAGTGTTTTCCCGAAACCAAATCCTGGGTCTATAATGATTTTATCTCTTGAAATACCATGGGATATACAAAACTTTACCTTATCATTTAAATATGATTGCACTGTGTCAACAACAGAACTATAGGTGGGATTATTTTGCATTGTTTCTGGGCAATCAAGCATATGCATCAAACACACATAAATATTATTTGCTTTAATAATATCAATAAATCTTAAATCAGAAAGAGATGATATATCATTTATAATATCAATTTTATAAGGTAAAAGCTCAGTTATAACTTCAGGCTTCATTGAATCTATGGAAATAGGTATCTCATAGTTTTCTCTAATTTTTTTAACAACTGGAAGAACTCTATCAATCTCTTCTTGTGTTGAGATTCTAGCTGATCCAGGCCTAGATGACTCTCCCCCAATATCAATGATGTCCATACCTTCGGCTATCATTTGTTCAACTTTAAACATGATGTTATTAAGCGTAGTATACTTTCCACCATCATAAAAAGAATCCGGGGTTATATTCAATATACCCATGACATATGACTTTTTTTTAGTAAGATCCAAATTCATATGCTACATTTTTGAAAGTAAATTAAATTGATCAACTTTTTTCAAAAACTTTTCTTGATATTGAGTAAATTCATCTCCATCAATAATAAATTCTTGAAATAAAATATCAGGTGGTGGCGTACAAACCAATATAACTCCTTGACATACTTGCGTTTTATAGACTTTATTATGAGCCATCGCATATGCGGAAATTTGTAGAAAATAATCTTCTATCCACTCTCTTTTTTTTGGTTTATTTGACTGTTTAAAATCAAGTATACTTTGTTTTCCATTATATATACCTGATGCATCAGCAGTCCCTGCATATAAGCCGGGGTAGGATAACGTAACTTCTGCGCCCCATAATTCATCTAAGTTAGATATACCATTCTGTATAATTTCTTCAGACATTAATATAGATTCATCAGTATTGACAGAATCAAGGTTTAAACTAACTTGTCCAGTCAAGTAATTCTCGATATGTTTATGCATAGCTGTACCTCTAGATGATGATTCATGCATAATTCTATTAGCTTCTTTCTCTCCAACTTTTTGTCTCCACTGTAAAAGTGATTTTTTTTTATGTTCAGATTCAGTCGCTTTAAGTATTTCTGTGACAGATGGTAACTTTGTATTATTAATCTCATAATACCGGGCACCATTTACTGAAGTGCGTCTACTGGATGGATAATTGAAAATTTTATTCAAAAACATATTAATCTAATATTCTAGATGTTATTAAATAAAAAGAAAGCATAAGTTCAAAACATTACATGAACTATATAAAAGTATTTACTTATGATGCTGGTGTTGTCGCCGGACTCTCTTTGGTTGCATTTGAACTACCGCCACTCTTAGTGTCTGAGTCATCATCAGTCCAGCTTTCTGGAGCAGAAGGTACTTTACCGTCCATAATTTCATCGATTTGTTTCACATCAATAGTTTCATACTTCATTAGTGCGTCTGCCATGATATGCATCTTATCAAGATTATCTTTGATGAGTTTAGTTGCACGTTTATATTGAACATCTATTATATTTCTAATTTCTGAATCAATCGTATGAGCAGTTTCATCAGAAACAGTTTTTTGCTGGGATACTGATTTGCCCAAGAAAACTTCATTTTCTTCTTCAGCATATGCAAGAGGTCCCATTTTTGTTGATAAACCCCATTTAGTAACCATGCTTCTAGCAAGCCCTGTTGCTCTTTCAATATCATTTGAAGCACCAGTTGTAACGGCGTCTTGCCCAAATATTTCTTCTTCTGCAACTCTGCCGCCAAAGAGAGCTGCTATCATGCTATTAATTCTTTGTTTACTATTACTATACCTGTCTTCTTCAGGTAAAAACATTGTTACACCTAGAGCTCTGCCTCTTGGTATTATACTTACCTTATAAACTGGATCATGGTCAGGGACAAGTCTACCAACTATTGCATGGCCAGCTTCATGATATGCTGTCAACTTTCTTTCATCATCATTCATTACCATTGATCTTCTTTCTCCACCCATCAAAATCTTATCTTTAGCTTTTTCAAAATCATCCATTGTAACTATTTTCTTACTAGCTCTTGCTGCGAAAAGTGCTGCTTCATTAACCAAGTTTGCTAAGTCAGCTCCTGAAAAACCTGGAGTTCCTCTTGCTAATAACTTTGGTTTTACATCATTTGCTGTAGGTGTTTTCTTCATATGAACTTTTAATATTTGTTCTCTACCTCTAATGTCGGGCAACGGAACTGTTACTTGTCTATCAAACCTTCCTGGCCTTAACAAAGCAGGGTCCAGAACATCTGGTCGGTTAGTAGCAGCTATGACTATAACTCCTTCATTGCCTTCGAATCCATCCATCTCTACAAGTAATTGATTTAATGTTTGCTCTCTCTCATCATGACCTCCACCTACGCCAGCACCTCTATGTCTACCAACAGCATCTATTTCATCTATAAAAATTATACATGGAGCATGTTTCTTTGCTTGTTCGAACATATCGCGCACTCTTGATGCACCAACACCGACAAACATTTCAACAAAATCAGAACCAGAAATCGTGAAGAATGGTACTTTAGCTTCTCCTGCTATCGCCTTTGCAAGCAAAGTTTTACCTGTTCCTGGAGAACCAACCATAAGAACACCCCGCGGTATTTGACCACCTAAATTTTGAAACTTACCTGGGTCTCTTAAGAAATCAACGAGTTCTTTAACCTCTTCCTTTGCTTCTTCAACTCCAGCTACATCTTTAAAGGTTACTTTCACCTGATCTTCTGTTTGTAGCTTAGCCTTGCTTTTTCCAAATGACATTGCTCCACGGCCACCGCCTCCTCCGCCTTGCATTTGTCTCATAAAGAATATCCATACTCCAATTAGTAATAGGAATGGGAACCAATGGATAAATATTTGTGCAAGGAAAGACTGCTTCTCTGGTGCTTTACCAGCTATCTTAACTTTACTGTTCAGCAATTCACCGACTAATGCTGAATTATCTGTTTCTGGGCTAAATGTTATAAATGATTGTCCCGATTTTAGGCTTCCTGAAATCTCTCTACCAGAAATAGTAACTTCTTCAACTTGACCAGTCTGAACTTGTTGCATGAATTCTGAATAGTTATACTCATCAGCCGCATTATTACGTCCGTTAATTCCTGTAAATAACGACAATACTACTACCGCTATCACAGTCCATATCACTAAATTTTTAATTAAATCACTCATTTATATTATTTCCCTTCTATTTAGAATTATTCTAATTTTATGAAACATCTTTGTCAATTTAATAAATCTCTTTACTACTATATCAGTCTTTGAATCCAATACAAATAAGGTAAACCTCATTACTCTTTTTTTTAGAAGAAGCTGGTTTAAAAACATTAGTTTTATTAAAGTTATTACCTAATATCTTCAATGTTGATTCAAAGCTGCTTCCTAAAAAATACTTCATAATCAGACTTCCTTCAGGTTTCAGTTTAAATCTACAAAAACCTAATATATTTGACGCAATATCAGAAAAATTACTCTGATCTATATCACTTATACCTGTAATATTGGGTGCGATATCTGACAATACAAGGTCTAAGTTAGATTTTTTTTTCTCAAATAACTTCGAATATGATTTAAAACTACTTATGTCTTGTTTAGCAAAATGTACTCCATCGATAGGTATTATGTTTAATAAATCAATTCCAACTATAAAATTAATATTCTTGTATTCTTTTAAGACTTGCAGCCAAGATCCTGGCGCGCAGCCTAGGTCAGCTACAGAAGATACTTTTTTTAAGAGATTATATTTCTCGTCTATAGCTTTTAATTTATAAGCAGCACGAGATCTATACTTATCTTGTTTAGATTTTTTTACAAAAGCATCTTCAGAATGACGCCTAACCCAATTGGAAGTTTTATTAACTTTAGTCATGATTAAGATTATATCATTGAAATAGATTATTTTGATTGATATGATGCTGTATGGCTGAGATTACACTACAAGGGAATAAAATCAATACTAATGGTGAAATACCTAAAGCAGGTATAGAGGCTCCAGATTTTATATTAGTAGACTCGGAACTTAACGACATAACATTATCATCATACAAAGGCAAAAATATTGTTCTTAATATTATCCCTAGTTTAGATACTCCTGTGTGCCAAAAATCTACAAAGATATTTAATGAACGTATAGCATCTATGGATAATGCTGTAGTTTTAGCTGTTTCAGCTGATCTACCATTTGCTATGAAGAGATTCTGTGCTGATGAAAACATAAACTCAGTTATACCTCTGTCTATGATGAGGTCTAGAAATTTTGCTAAAGACTATGGTGTCTTATTAGTTGACGGTCCGTTATCTGGAATAACTGCAAGAGCAGTTGTTGTTATTGATAGAAATAATAAAATCATTCATTCTGAGTTAGTGAAAGAAATTGCCAATGAGCCAAATTATGATGCTGCTTTAAATTGCATATCATAGCTAAATGAGTTTCACAAAAAAAGTACTAATATCGATGCTATCAGGTATAGCTGCTGGAATTCTAATTAGTAATTTTGTACTTCCAAATGAGTTTGTAGAATACTATTTTATTAACCAAATCTTGTATACTATATCTTCGCTTTTCTTAATACTGCTTAAAATGATTGTGTTACCTCTAATCTTTGTATCAATCATCTCAGGAATTGTTTCTATCAATGACGTATCTACTCTCGGAAGGTTGGGAATAAAAACATTCTCATTATATGTTTTCACTACACTAATTGCTATTACTCTAGCATTATTTATTTCTAGTTTCGTGAGTTATGATTCTATTGGTGTAATTACAGATAGTATTCAAAAAAATGATATAGTGAATAATAGCCAACAAAATATAATACTAGGCATATTCCCAAGTAATTTTTTTTCAGCTTTAGCTAATGGTAATGTAATTCAAGTTTTAGCATTCGCAATATTCATAGGCGTTGCATCGTCATATGTAAAAAAAGATATTCCATTATTTATAGACCTAATCGATAATTTGAATAAAGTTTTTAATAAGATGGTTATGATAATAATACAACTAACACCGATAGCAGTATTTGCACTATTAACAAAAACTTTTGCAACTGAAGGCACAGAAGTCTTTGTTCCGCTAATAAAATATTTTCTAGTAGTTGTTATTGTATTAATCACTCACTTTGTTTTAACATACTCAATACTGCTCAGGCTTTTCTCAAATTTAAATATATACTCGTTTTATTCTAAACTTAAGGCTCTGATAATTTTTACCTTTAGCACATCAAGTAGTAACGCATCTATACCTTATACCCTGAATACAGTTATACAAAAATATGGGGTAAAAAAATCTTTTGCTTCATTTTCTATACCCCTAGGCGCAACAATCAATATGGACGGTACAGCAATAATGCAGGGTTGTGCTGCGTATTTTCTAGCATCATATTATGGGATAAATTTAGAGTTTAGCGATATGATAACAATAATACTTACGGCAACAATTGCCTCAATAGGTACCGCTGGAATTCCAAGCGCTGGTATTATTATGCTATCTCTCATACTCACCGAGTTGGGTATTCCTTTGGAAGGAATTACATTATTACTAGGTGTTGATCGGCTCCTTGATATGATAAGAACAAGTGTAAATGTTACTGGTGATACATGTATAACATGTATAGTTGCGAGAAGTGAAGGGTTACTTAATACTAAAGATTATAATAAATTGGACAACTAATTAATTGTATCATGCCTGGACTGAATATCTGTTGCATCAAAATTATCTATAAACAAAATAGCTTTACAAAAAGCTTTTGCGCCAGATATTGTAGTTGTTAAACAAACATTATTATTATTAGCTTCTTTTCTTATTGAAAACGAATCCTTAATCGACCTTGCACCCTCTGTAGTATTTATTATTAAATGAACTTCACCATTCTTAATCATATCAACAATATGTGGCTGACCTTCTTTGACTTTATTTACTTTATTGCATTCAATATTATTTTCTTCTAAATATGTCTGAGTTCCATATGTCCCATAAAGATTAAAGCCTATATCGAGAAGATCTCTTGCAATATCACATATAGCGGGTTTATCTTTATCTCTAACGCTGAGAAAAACATTTCCTGTTTTAGGTAATATTACGCCTGCGGCCCTTTGCGCTTTAAAATAAGCTTCTCCAAAACTTTTGCCAATACCCATTACCTCTCCTGTAGATTTCATCTCTGGTCCTAACAATACATCGACTTCAGGAAATTTAGAGAATGGTAACACTGCTTCCTTAACTGAAAAATAACTAGGTGTAACTTCTTTTGTTAAGCCGAGTTGCTTTAAGCTCTTTCCGGACATAACAACTGCTCCAATTTTTGCAAGCTGTATGCCTATTGCTTTTGATACAAAAGGTGCTGTGCGAGACGCACGTGGGTTTACCTCTAACAAAAATATCTCTTGTTCTTTGATAGCAAACTGTGTATTCATTAACCCTATTACATTTAATTCTAACGCTAGTTGCTTAACTTGCTCTCTTAGTCTTGCCAAAATATCATTCGATAATGTATAAGGAGGTATTGAACATCCAGAGTCACCTGAGTGGATACCTGCCTCTTCGATATGCTCCATGATAGCTCCAATTAGAACATCTTTGCCATCACAAACTAAGTCTATATCAACCTCAATTGCATCATTTAAAAATCTATCTAAAAGTACTGGCGAATCATTAGATACTGATACAGCTTCTTCCATATACCTTCTTAGGTCTTGATCTGTTGTTACAATTTCCATTGCTCTACCACCTAACACATATGACGGTCTAACTACTAGTGGATAACCTATTTCATCTGCAGCTTGCATAGCCTGAGTAGTATTCGATGCAATTGCATTGTTAGGTTGCTTAAGTCCTAGTTTTTCTACTAAATCTTTAAACTTTTCACGATCTTCGGCTATATCAATAGCTTCTGGTGAGGTCCCAATAATACTTACTTTGTTAGCCTTGAGCTCTTTTGCCAATTTAAGTGGCGTTTGCCCACCATATTGAACTATAACTCCATGCGGTTTTTCTATATCTATAATAGACATAACATCCTCAAAAGTTAGAGGTTCAAAATATAATCGATCTGAGATATCAAAATCAGTAGATACTGTTTCAGGATTGCAGTTAACCATGATAGTTTCATAACCTTCTTCTCTCAAAGCAAGTGATGCATGAACACAACAATAGTCGAATTCTATACCTTGCCCAATCCTATTTGGTCCACCACCTAAAATCATTATTTTTTTATTGTCGGTTGGATTAGATTCACACTCTTCATCATAAGATGAGTACATATAAGCTGTAGTCGCTTCAAATTCTGCTGCACAAGCGTCAACTCTTTTGAAAACTGGGGTGATACTAAATTTTAACCGTAGGCTCTTTATCTCTTTTTCTTGACAATTCATACACATCGAAATAAATGAGTCAGAAAATCCTTTTTTCTTAAGACTCAATAGATATTTATCCTTCAAGTCACCTATATTTTTATCTTTCAAAGCTCTTTCTTCTCTAACTAAATCTTCTATCTGGGACAAAAACCATAAATCAATATTTGTTAAATTGTGGACTTCAGATAATGAATATTTTTGTCTGAATGCTTCTGAGATATACAAAATTCTTTCTGGGGTTGGAGACCTTAACTCATTTGTTAAAAAATCACTCTTCCCATCATTAGGCAGGCTCATTTCTTTTAAACCATCAATGCCAATCTCAAGGCCGCGGAGAGCTTTCTGAAAAGATTCCTGGAAGTTTCTTCCAATAGCCATTACTTCTCCAACCGATTTCATTTGAGTGGTTAATTTATTGTCTGCTTCTTTAAATTTCTCAAAAGCAAACCTTGGTATCTTTGTTACCACATAATCTATACTAGGCTCAAATGATGCAGGTATAACATTACCTGTAATTTCATTTCTTAGTTCATCTAGGGTGTACCCAATCGCAAGTTTCGCTGCTACCTTGGCAATTGGAAATCCAGTTGCTTTTGATGCTAAGGCTGATGATCTTGACACTCTAGGATTCATTTCTATAACAAGTACTCTTCCATCTTTGGGTGAGATTGCAAATTGTACATTTGACCCACCTGTATCGACTCCTATCTTTCTGAGTACTTGTATAGAAGCATTTCTTAATTTTTGATATTCCTTATCTGTTAGCGTTTGAGCTGGGGCAACTGTTATTGAGTCACCAGTATGTACTCCCATAGGATCAATATTTTCAATTGAACAAATAATAATACAATTGTCATTTCTATCTCTGACAACTTCCATTTCAAACTCTTTCCATCCAATCACCGACTCTTCAATTAATACTTCACTTGTAGGTGATAAATCTACACCTCTTTTTACGATGGTTTCAAAATCTTGTATGTTATATGCAATTCCTCCCCCTGAGCCACCCAAGGTAAAAGAAGGTCTAACTAAGACAGGGAAACCAATCTTTTTCTGATGTAATAGTGCCTCCTCATAATCATGAGCAATATATGCAGTTGCAGTCTCTAATCCAATTTCTGTCATTGCATTTTTAAATAACTCTCTATCTTCAGCCATATCAATTGAGTCAACACTGGCACCTATTATTTCTACATCATATTTGTCTAGAATTTTATGCCTATTCAAGTCAAGAGTAGTATTTAGGGCAGTTTGACCTCCCATGGTAGGAAGAATTGCATCTGGATTTTCTTTAATAATAATTTTTTCTATATTTCTCCAGTGAATTGGCTCAATATAAACTTTATCAGCCATGTCAGGGTCAGTCATGATGGTCGCCGGATTTGAATTGACAAGAATTACTCTTATACCCTCTTCTCTTAAAGCTTTACACGCTTGAACACCAGAATAGTCAAATTCGCAAGCTTGTCCAATTACAATTGGGCCTGCACCAATAATTAAAACACTTCTAATTTTCTTATTTATTGGCATTTTTTCTCTCAGTCATAAATGAAGTAAACTTTTCAAAAATTAGATTGATATCTTGAGGCCCAGGACTAGCTTCAGGATGTCCCTGAAAACCAAAGGCATATTTATCTGTAATCTCAAAGCCTTGAAGTGAATTATCAAATAATGAAATATGGGTTGGTTTAATGTTATCTAAAAGAGTTTTATCATCAACCATAAATCCATGATTCTGACTTGTAATAAATACTTTTCTAGTCACTAAATCCATTACAGGATGATTAGCTCCATGATGACCAAACTTCATTTTAATTGTTTTACTCCCAGAGGCTAATGCAAGTAATTGAAAACCTAAGCATATTCCAAATAATGGAATTTTATTATCAAGCAATATTTTGATATTACTAATAGCATAGCTACATGCCTTGGGGTCCCCAGGACCATTTGATAAAAAGACTCCATCAGGCTTCATCTCTATAATTTTATTTACATCATAATCTGCAGGCACAACAGTCAAGTTACAACCATGATCTTTAAGGATTCTAAGGATATTATGTTTGATACCAAAATCATACGCAACAACCTTAAATATATTTTGCTTTTTTTGCACTTTATTTTCTTGATATATATTAGCTAATCCTTCATCCCACTCATAAACAGACTTTGAAGTTACTTTCTTGGCAAGGTCTACACCATCTAAACCATCGAACTCTTCTATTCGTTTTTTTGCAATTTCTAAATCTATGTCACCAGACATAATGCAGCCATTCTGTGAACCAGTAGTCCGAAGAATTCTCGTTAACTTCCTGGTATCAATGCCACTTATCGCAACAATGTTAGCGTTCTTGAGAAATTCTTGAAGAGTATTACTCTTACGCCAACTATTTGAAAGGATTTCTTTGTCTCTTAGTATTGCACCAGATGCATGTATTTTTAGTGATTCTATATCCTCATCATTTACCCCAGTATTTCCAACATGTGGATTGGTAAAAGTAATGATTTGGCTATCATATGATGGGTCTGTAAGAATTTCTTGATATCCTGTCATAGACGTATTGAATACAACTTCACCAACAGAGAGCCCTTGTACTCCAACTGAATAGCCGCTAAAGGTGCTACCGTCTTCTAATAAAAGTACTGCTTCAGATTTATTCAAGGTTATTTACGTATGTTAAAAAAAAAGATGGCTCTCTTTGAGTCATCTTTAATTGTTTTTTTTTAGTTTGCATCTAAAACTAAATAATACGTGAGACTAGCCTTCCTGTCTAATATTTAATACATATTTATACAATTCTTTTTTATTTACATCATTAAACAGTCGAATTATATTAACAACTTCACTTGCAGAGTATTTTTTTGATAATTCTTGTATTTGTTTTTTCATCGCTTCTACATTTTGATATTCTATGGCGCTTGTTCCAATTATCATAGTTATTTCCCCAGTCAACTGTTCATTTGAAAACTTTGATGCTAATTCACTAGCTGTACCAAAAAATATTTCTTCATGGACCTTCGTTAATTCTCTCATTATTCCAATATTTGTATCATCACCCAATATATCGACAATGTCTGAAAGTAAGGAGGAAACCCTATGTTTACTTTCAAATACTATTCCAGGTACTGCTAGTGTCTTAATTTTTAACAACTGAGTCCTTCTCTCCGAAGATTTCTTGGGTAAGAACCCTAAAAAGATAAAGTCATTAATGGGAATTTTGGATACTGATAGAGCTGCTGTTAGGGAGCTAGCTCCTGGTACAGGGATGACTTTGAATGTTGAATCTATATGCTTTACTAATTCAAACCCAGGGTCAGATACTGACGGGGTTCCGGCATCAGATACAAGAGATATACTCATACCTTCAGATAAATCTTGTATTATAGATTTTCTTTTTCTCTTTTCATTATCTTTATTAAAGGTAATAATTTTCTTTTTAATATTATATTCATTTAATAATTTGGATGTTCTTGCTGAGCTCTCGGCCAAAATATAATCTGAGTTCTTCAAAATCTCAATTGCTCGAAATGTAATATCCTGAAGATTACCAATGGGTGTTGCGACTATATATAAAGTACCTTGCATAATTAGGAATATTTATTGTGTTTATTCTTGCTAGGTTATATTGTAGTATAATCAAAGTCCAATGGTAAAATTGTGAAAAATATAGAAATAATAGAAAGTAATTTCATTGATAATCAGGGTGTTAACTCAAAGTCGGTTAGTAAAATTTTGCCTTCGATAGAGTCTGCAATAAACTCTATCATTAACATGATTGATAATTCAGGAAAACTAATGTCATGTGGTAACGGAGGGTCTTCAGGTGATGCTCAACATATTACCTCGGAGTTTGTTAATAGATTTGAAATAGAAAGAAAAGAATTACCAGCAATATCTTTAAATTCTGATACTGCAACTATAACCTCTATTGCCAATGACTATGGCTATGAATATATCTTTTCTAAACAAGTAAGTGCTATAGGAAATAAAAGAGATATCCTTATGGTTTTTACAACTAGTGGAAATTCTAAAAATATACTAGAAGTTATTAATGTAGCGAAGAAGAAGGATATTAAAGTAATACTGATAGCTGGTTGCAAAGGTGGTGAAGCTACCAATTTAATTAAGTCTGGTGATGTCAGTATTGTAATACCTAGTAATAGAACTAGCAGAATTCAAGAAATTACATTATTAATTATTCATTCTATTTGTGAATGTATAGATAAACATTATCAGCATAGATAGTTACATATCTCTTTCAGTTTCGGTTAAGCTTGCCTGAAAAGATTCTCTGTTGAATATACGATCTGAATAGTCGTCTATAATTTTTTTATTCTCAGTTATTTCAACACCTAGTGACTTAATTCTCCATAATAATGGCGCTAAGCTACAATCAACAAGACCAAAATCATCACTCATGAAATAACTATCTGTAATTAATGGAATAATCTCTAAAAAATATGATTTTATCTTATCTACAAAAGAGTCTTCAAGTGCACCATTTTTATATGCCTTATCAAATTCAGGATACCAGGTATGCTCTATTCGATCCAATGCCAGTCTAAATTTTGCCCTAGCCACTGGGTCAACAGGCAGTAACGGAGGATGTGGAAATCTTTCGTCTAAATACTCAATAATGACCCTAGAGTTTTGTAATACAAGATCTCTATCTACAAGTGTAGGGAAATCATCATACGGGCTTATAAATTTAATTTCTTCAGTTATATTGGCAATATCTACCTCATGTAATTCAGCAGAAATCTCTTTTTCTTTAATAACAAGTCTTGTTCTGTGACTATGCAAGCAGTCAGGTAAAGAGAATAAGAGTATAGCGGATCTTCTGTTTGCTAGTGATGTCATATTTTATTTTACGTCCTTCCAGTATTCAATTTTTAGCAAAAATGCTATAAATGAAAAAATAGCTAGAAAGAGTATAACCCAAAAACCAATCCTATATCGGTCTAATTGAGCTGGTTCAGAAACATAAGCTAAGAAATTAACCAAATCAGTTACTGATTTTCTATACTGCTTGTCAGACATGGTGCCTTTCGAGATATATTCATATTGATCTTTTTCTAGATTAACTGGTTTTTTCAAGCCTTCCATCCAAGACAAGACATGAGGCATCCCAACGTTTGGGTATAATGCATTATTAACACCCAGTGGTCTCTTATCATCCTGATAAAATGAGATTAAAAATGTATATAGCCATTCCGTTCCCCTTGATCTGGCAATTAATGTTAAATCTGGAGGCATAACACCAAATGCCTCTTTAGCTGAATCAGGATTTACAGCATTTAACATCAAAGATCCAATTTTTGTAGGCTCACCATTTTTGTCAGTAGTAAATATTAGATTATTTTCGATTGTTTCTTTAGAAAGCGAAAGGTGATCAATGAATTTAACATAGCGTTGGTATTTTAGAGTGTGACAACCAAGGCAGTTGTTAACATAGATTTGAGCACCTCTTTGTAGAGATGCTTTATTATTTAAATCTATTAGTACAGGTTTCAATGGAATCGAACCTGATGCTGCGAAAGACAAGCTTGATGTAAAAATAAAAACTATTATTGCAAGTAATCTAATCATGCATTGTAACCCTGTCAGGGACATCTTTGGTTTTTTCGTTAGCACTTGTGAAATACAAAGCTACAAAGAATCCAAAGTAAATTAGTGTGAATAATCTACCCGCCCATGTTAAAAGTGGAGTAGCTGCGCTCATACCAATATAGCCAAGAGCAAAAAAACTTATGACAAAAAGAGTTAATAGTGTTTTGTATGTTGAAGATCTGTATCTAATTGATTTAGTAGAGCATCTATCTATCCAAGGCAAGAAGAATAAAACAAATATTGCTAAGCCCATCGCTAGAACACCGCCAAGCTTATCAGGTATCGCACGAAGTATTGCGTAAAACGGAGTGAAATACCATACAGGCATAATATGCTCTGGAGTTTTTAGAGGATCAGCTGGAACAAAGTTATCCTTTTCAAGAAAAAATCCACCAAGCTCAGGCATAAAGAAAACAACAAATGTAAAAATTATTAAAAAGACCGATAAGCCAAATATATCTTTAACAGTATAATAAGGATGGAATGGTATACCGTCTCTAGGTATGCCATTTTCATCTTTATTCTTTTTAATCTCAACGCCGTCAGGATTATTCGATCCAGTAGTATGAAGAGCAGCTAAATGAAGATAGATTAATGCAAATAATAGTAATGGTAATGCTATGACATGAAATGCAAAAAATCTGTTTAGAGTAGCATCAGATATCACATAATCCCCTCTAATCCATAATGCTAACGATTCTCCAACATAGGGAATAGCACTGAATAGAGAAATGATTACCTGTGCTCCCCAATATGACATTTGGCCCCATGGTAATAGATAACCCATAAATGCTTCTGCCATTAATAAAACGAATATAACCATGCCAAATAACCATAAAAGTTCTCTAGGATTTTTATAGGAACCATATAGCATAGCTCTAAACATATGTAGATAGATAACTACGAAAAAGAATGATGCGCCAGTTGAATGCATATACCTTATCAACCAACCCCACTCTACATCTCTCATGATATACTCTACTGACGCAAAAGCTTGAGCTGCATCAGGCTTATAATTTATTGTCAGAAATATGCCAGTAACAATCTGCAATATGAATATGAAAATAGCTAGAGCGCCAAAATAATAAAAGAAGTTAAAATTCTTAGGAGCATAATATTGAGACAAGTGATTTCTTACAAAATTACTAACTGGCAACCTTTCATCAATCCATGCCATAAATTTATTCATTTAAACACTCTCTCCGTCCTCACCTATAATTATTTTATCTTTAGATGCAAAATAATATGGTGGTACTTCTAAATTATAAGGTGCAGGGACACCGCTATGAACTCTGCCTGATAAATCAAATTTAGAACCATGACATGGGCAGAAAAAACCACCTTTCCAGTCAAGGCCAAGTTCAGCAGATTTAGAATTAGGCTTATACAATGGAGAGCATCCTAAATGTGTACATACACCAAGCAAGACTAGATATTCAGGATTTATTGATCTATATTTATTTTTCGTATAACTTGGTTGGTGATCCTCTAGAGATTTTGGATCACTAAGAATATCATTTTCTTCTAATGTATTCTCGATCATTTCTGGTGTTCTTCTAACCACCCATACCGGCTTGCCGCGCCATTCTACAACTTTATATGAACCAGGTCTGAGGCTAGAGATATCTATCTCAATAGGAGCGCCTGCTGACTTAGCTTTTTCACTTGGTGACATTGTAGACAAGAATGGAATAACAGCGAATATTCCTCCTACCCCACCCATTACCTGAGTTAAGTTAGTCAGAAATTTCCTTCTGTTTGACGGTTTATTTGAGTCGCTCATTTATTTTTTAAAAAAGTTGGTATCTCTTAATCGCGTATATACTATCATATATTTCATGAAGTGTCTTATAGTAATATATAATATAATTAATTAATTAATGTGATTTTTTAAGGGTATATAAGTAAATGAAAGAAATACGCGGGTATGTAATTGTAGGTGTAATAACTGCTGTCATTATATATATGATTAGCCCTTACATATTTGGTAATCATATTCAAATAATAGAATCTAATAATAAGCCGTTACAAGGCAAACCCAATAGCTATGCCGAAGTATTTCAGAAAGTAAATAAGTCCGTAGTTTCTATTTATACCAGAAAATCTGCAGATAGAAATAATGTGTATTTTATAGATCCTAGAAAAAAAGCACTTATTAAAAAAGAGCACTCTCCTTCTGGTCAAGGGTCCGGAGTTATTGTTAGCAACCAGGGTCATGTGGTAACAAATTTTCATGTAATTGCAGGTTCAAATGAAATTTTAATCCGGGATCACAAAGGTAATGAATTTGCTACTGCTATTATTGGTATAGATCCATTGACCGATTTGGCAATATTGAAAATTAATAAGGATACTACCCCGATTACATTAGGAAAAATTGAAAATATAAGCATAGGTGACATTGCTTTAGCAATAGGTAACCCCTTAGGTGTTGGGCAAACAATAACTCTGGGGATTATCTCTGCAACTGATAAAGAAGTTGCTCCTAATGCTTACTCCTACCAAAGATATGTTCAAACTGATGCAGCCATTAACCCTGGCAATTCTGGTGGAGCACTAGTAAATTCAAATGGTGAATTAATTGGGATAAATACCGCAATAATCTCGATTTCAGGTGGTGCTGATGGCATTGGTTTTGCGATTCCAATTGATATCGCAAAATATGTGTTGAAGGAAATAATTGAAAATGGTGAAGTGATTAGAGGCTATGTAGGTATATCAGCAGAAATTAATTATAAAGGTGTAGGTGTATTAGTGAATGGTGTTATTCCAGATAGTCCAGCATATAAAGGTGACGTTAGGGCATACGATATTATAAGAAAAGTTAATAATAATATTGTTACTGAAATAAAAGAAGTTCAGAAAATAATTGGCATGGTTAGGCCTGGACAAACATTGACAATGGAAATCTTGAGGGACAGGAAGATAATAAACGTCAATATTTTAGTTTCAAAAATGAGCTACCAATCTAGGTAGATTATTTATCTCTGTATTTAGCAGAAAGCGCATGGGCTTGCAAACCTTCAGACAAAGCCATGGATACTGATATTTTACTCAACTCTAAAGCTGTTTTTCTAGAAATATTAATTAAGCTCGATCTTTTCTGAAAGTCATACACACCAAGAGGAGAAGAAAATCTTGCTGAACCCGATGTTGGCAAAACATGATTAGGACCTGCACAGTAATCTCCAAATACCTCAGGAGTATATTCTCCTAAAAATATTGCACCAGCATTAGTAATTAATTTAATTAAATCGTTTTTATTTTTAGACATAATCTCTAGATGCTCTGGTGCAATTTTATTAACAATATTTGCAATTTCTCTCATATTCTTTGTTTTGATATATATCCCTCTTGAGTTGAAAGACTTAAGAATGATATTTTTTCTAAGCATTTGGGGAAGAAGTTTTTCAACAGATTTATGAACATCATTAATTAATTTCATATTAGAACTAATTAATATTGGTTGAGCTAACTCATCATGCTCAGCCTGAGAAAATAAGTCCATGGCAACCCAGTCTGGGTTATTAGTTGAATCAGCAATTATTACTACTTCTGAAGGCCCGGCAATATTATCAATGCCTACATCACCAAAAACAGCTTTCTTTGCCAAGGTTACATATATATTTCCAGGTCCAACAATTTTATCCACTTTATCAATATAATTAGTTCCATAAGCTAATGCAGCAATTGCATGTGCCCCACCCATTCTCAGTATCTTATCTACACCACATAAGTCTGCTGCAACTATTGCCAACGCATGATCTTCTATGTTTGATATTGGGCAAGCCATTATTATATTTTCAACACCTGCAATTTTAGCAGGTATAGCATTCATTAAAACAGTCGATGGGTAGGAAGCTTTCCCAGCAGGAACATATATCCCTACTGTTTCGATTGCAGTGACTTTCTCTCCTAAAATAGAACCATTTTTTGAATTACTCCAACTCATGGCTTTTTGTTTTTTAGAGAAATCACGGATTCTTTTTATAGATTTCTTCAGATTAGATAGCTGGTATTTATCTATATATTTATAAGATTTTTTGATTTCATTAGGTGTAATTAAAATATTTTTGATATTTTTGATATTATAATTATCAAATTTTTTAATGAAGCTAAGTAGAGATTTGTCACCACTTTTTTTTATCTTTGATATTATCAAATCAACTTCTTTTTGAACTTTTCTATTTGTATTGCTATTAATTCCAGTCCTACTTAAAATTATTTTTTCATAATTTCTTTTAGATGTATCTATTCTTAATGGATTAATTTTCATACTAAAGTTTTTTTTGATTAATAGCTTGATTTAATATTTCAATTAATTCTTCAGTTTCATTCCAACCAACACATGCGTCTGTAATACTTTGTCCGTACACAAGATCGGACATTGTACCAATATCTTGTCTACCTTCGACTAAATTGCTTTCTATCATAACTCCACATATTGAATCATTACCTTCTATAATTTGATTAGATATATCTTCAATAACTAATCTTTGCTTGGTATGGTCCTTTTGACTATTTGCATGACTAGCATCAATCATGATATTTTTTGACAGTTTATTATCAACTAAAGAATCACAGACATCCTTTATGTCTGGCTTCTGATAATTAACTTTCTTTCCACCACGCAATATTATATGACAATCTTTATTACCTCTCGTAGAAAAAATGGCTGACTTACCCTCTTTAGTGACGGATAAGAAATTATGTGCTTTGCTAGCAGCCTTGATAGCATCAATTGCTATCTGTATGCTGCCATTTGTACCATTTTTGAAACCTACAGGGCAAGACAAACCTGATGCCAGCTCTCTATGACTTTGGCTTTCCGTTGTTCTAGCGCCTATCGCACCCCAACAAATTACATCAGAAATGTATTGCGGACTGATAAGGTCCAAATATTCATGTCCTGCTGGGATACCAGACTCTGCTAAATTAATTAATAATTTCCTAGCAATCTTTATACCCTTATTTATATCAAAACTATTATCAAGGTCAGGATCATTGATTAAGCCCTTCCAGCCAATAACTGTTCTTGGCTTTTCGAAATATACTCTCATTATGATTAGAATATTCTTTTCTACCTTTTTTTTTACTTCTAGTAGTTTTTTAGCATATTCATGAGCTGCATCTATATCATGGATAGAACATGGTCCCACTATCAAAATCAGTCTTTCATCTTTACCATCCAAGATATCTATAATTTCTGATCGTGTCTTGACGACTGTTCTAATAGCTTCCTCAGTCATTGGCAACTGATTTATCAACTCACTAGGAGAAATTAGCTCTTTCATTGAAGAGATTTTCAAATCATCTGTTAATTTACTTATTGTCATTCTTAGTCCAATTTTAATTTGTTAAATAATTTATCTATCTGTTCTCTATTAACCTTATATGATGTTTTATTAGCAATTAGTACAGATGAAATTTTTTCAATAGTTTCTATCTCAGCAAGACCATTTTGTTTTAGTGTTTGTCCTGATTCAACAAGATCGACTATTACATCTGACATACCAAGCACTGAAGCTAGCTCTATTGAACCATAAAGTTTTAGTATAGAACATGGTAATCCCTTGCTCTGAAAATATTTTTTTGTTATTGCAGGATATTTTGTCGCAACTTTCATATTATTTATCAGCTTTGTACCTCTTTTACCAGCTACAACTAATTTACAAGAAGCAATATTTAGGTTTTTGATTCTTAAATGATTACTAAGGTCAGTCTCTAACAAAGTATCTTTCCCAACAATCCCAAAATCAACTTTGCCAGATTCAATATAAATAGGTACGTCACTTGCTCTCACAATTATGATATCCAAGCCTGTGTAATTAGTTTCAAAAATAAGTTTTCTAGATTTAAATGGTGACTCTATACACTCTATTCCTGAAGTCTTTAAGATTTTTAAAGCTTCCTCTAGAATCCTTCCTTTTGATATCGCTAGCAATAGTTTCTTCATTTTAATATCCACTTATCCCTAAACTGGGACCCTACTAATATTTGCTCCAAGCTGCTGTAATTTCTCTTCAATACAATCATATCCTCTGTCAATATGATAAATTCTCTCAATCTCTGTTATTCCAGTAGCTACTAATCCAGCTAAAATTAAACTTGCAGAAGCCCTGAGGTCAGTAGCCATCACTGATGCACCAATAAGTTTCTCACTGCCAGATATCTTTGCACAATTATTCTCTACCCTTATATCTGCTCCCATTCTAGTCATTTCCTGCACATGCATAAAGCGATTTTCAAAAATATTTTCCTTAATAATACTCTTACCCTTTGCAACAGTGTTCAATGCTGTCAATTGAGCTTGCATATCCGTAGGAAAAAGCGGATATGCTCCTGTCTCGATATCAACGGCTAGCGGCCTCTTCCCTTTCATATCTAAAGTAATAGAGGTGTCAGTTAAAGTAATATCAGCTCCAGAAAGCTTAAGTTTTTCAATAATTGTGCTCACATGAGAAGAAATAGTATTTTTTACAGTTACACATCCTCCCGTTATGGCTGCTGCAACCAAAAATGTCCCTGTTTCAATTCTATCTGGTAAAGCTGAATAAGATACTCCTCTTAATTTTTCCACTCCTGTAACTTCTATTATATCTGTGCCATGACCAGTAATTGATGCCCCCATTTTATTAAGAAAATTTGCGAGATCAACAACCTCAGGCTCTCTTGCGGCATTCGATATAATTGTTTTACCTTCCGCGAGAGTAGATGCCATTAATATATTTTCTGTACCAGTTACAGTTGTTTTTGAAAACCTTATTTCTGCACCAATAAGTTTTTTACATGACGCTGTGATATAACCATTATCTATGCCAATTGATGCTCCCATTTGAGTTAAAGCATCAAGATGCATCTCAACCGGCCTAGTTCCTATTGCGCAACCACCCGGCAATGAAACCTTGGCTGAGCCAAATCTTGACAATAACGGTCCTAGAACCAAGATTGATGATCTCATGGTTTTCACCAAGTCATATGGTGCATAATAGTTTTTGATTGTAGAAGGATCTAATTGAATATTCATGTTGTCATCCAATGTAACGCTAACACCCATTTGACGTAACAATCTTACAGTAGTGGTGACATCATGAAGATGAGGTATATTTTTCAGTATTACATGCTTATCACTAGCCATAACAGAAGCGCATAGCATTGGTAATACAGCATTTTTTGCTCCAGAAACAGATACTTCACCGTTCAATGGTACTCCGCCTCTTATAATTAATTTATCCATATTTTTCTTTTAAAAACTTCTTTGATTCGATATTCTAAAATCATATAAAGAATAATGCCATGATTAAAAATATTTCACACTTATATTTACATTTGATTCTCAAAAATCCTAAAAGAGTGCTTGTTGTTTTGCTTATTATACTCTTAGGGATGAGTTCATATGCTTCAAATTTTAAACTTGATGCCTCTGCAGACTCATTAATCCTGGAAAATGATAATGACCTTCTAACATATAGAGAGAGTATTGAAAGATACTCGACCAAAGAATTTATTGTCATGACCTATACTCCATTAGAAGGGGAAATATTCGATAAAAATAATCTTTCTCTAATTAAAGAGCTAAAAGAAGAATTATTGTCTATAAAAAATATATCGTCAGTTGTATCAATAATTGATATTCCTTTAGTAAAAAGCTCTGAAATACCATTAGAGGAAATGATAAATAATGTACCAACTATACTTTCAAGTGATGTTGATATAGTAAAAGCTGAAAATGAGATACTCAGTAGCCCTATATATAAGAATCTTATAATTAGTAGTGATGGAACAACAACTGCAATACAAATTAATCTAAACAATAATAAAGAGCTCTTAGAACTAAATAATCAAAAAAGAATACTGACTAAGAAAAAAATAGATAATAATATTACTCTTGAAGAAAGTATTTTCCTCGAAGAAGTGTTAGAAAAATATCTAAAGGCAAAAGAGTCACATGATAAGGAAACGCATAATTTACTTAAATCAGTAAGACTAATCCAAAGTCAATTTTCTGAAAAAAACAATGTTGAATTAAGAATTGGTGGGATACCCATGATTGCTGATGATATGATCACATATGTTAAAAATGATTTAATCAATTTTGGACTAGGTGTATTTGTCTTCATATTAATAACTTTAATAATTATTTTTAGAGAACTTAAATGGGTGGCTTTACCAATATTAAGCTGCACTTATGCAGTATTATTCATGATTGGTTTTTTAGGCTTATTAAATTGGCAGGTAACTGTAATCTCCTCTAATTTTATTTCCCTTATGTTAATTTTAACCTTATCAATGAATATTCATCTAATCGTTAGATATAGACAGTTATCTGCATCTAGCTCAACTCAATATGATGCAATTAGTATGACAACTCAACAAATGGTCTGGCCATGCTTGTATACAGCACTTACTACAATCGTAGCATTTGCTTCTTTGATATTTAGTGATATAAAGCCAGTAATTGATTTTGGTTATATGATGACGTTTGGATTGATAGTTACTTTTCTAACATCATTTATTCTTTTGCCATGTATACTATCATTATTGAAAAAAGAAGAAAGTAATGTCAAAGCAGAGAACTCTTTTATATTCACAAAAATTCTTGCTGATCTAACAATTAACAAAGGAAAATATATTATTGCGGTCACCGTTATAATTTTATTTTCAACAATTTATGGAATCTCACAACTACGTGTCGAAAATAGTTTTATTAATTATTTTAAATCTGATACAGAAATTTATAAAGGGATGAAGCAAATAGATGAAAAGTTGGGTGGAACAACACCATTGGATATAATTATAAAATTTGATAATCCAGAACAAATTTTAGATGATGATGAGTTTGGAGATGGTTTATTAGAAGAAGATGATGGAGGTTTAGAGGCTCAATGGTTTACCACTAAAAAAATAGAAAAAATTAAAAAGGTTCATGATTACCTAGATTCACTTCCAGAAATCGGAAAAGTACTGTCCTTTGCATCAACAATTAGAGTTGCTGAAGAATTAAATAATGGCGAAGTATTAAATAGTATGGAAATGGCTCTACTCTATAAAAGAGTGCCGGAAGAAGTCAAAAGTATGGCGATAAACCCATATATTTCAATTGAAAAAAATGAAGCTAGAATTAGTGCAAGAATACTTGATTCAAAAGAAGATTTAAGAAGAAATGACTTAATCAACAAGATAGAATATGATATTGAAAACAAACTAGGGTTAAAAAAAGAATCATATTTCCTAACAGGTGTATTAATACTTTATAACAATATGTTGCAAAGTTTATTTAACTCTCAAATATTATCTCTAGGTTTTGTCATGTCAGGGATTTTCTTTATGTTCTTAGTTTTATTCAAGTCTATAATATTATCTGTCATAGGTATAATACCAAACTTACTGGCAGCAACTTTTGTTTTAGGCTTGATGGGATTAATAAATCTTCCTTTAGATATGATGACTATAACTATAGCAGCCATAGCAATTGGTATTGCTGTGGATAATAGCATACATTATATTTATAGATTTAGAGAGGAGTATAAATCTGCTAATGATTATAAGTCATCGCTATATAATGCTCATAATAGTATTGGCAGGGCAATTTTCTTCACAAGCATTACAATTATATTTGGATTCTCAATTCTTGTTATGTCTAACTTTATTCCAACAATAATTTTTGGCCTATTAACAGGGCTGGCCATGTTTATAGCTTTATTAGCTGTATTGACACTTCTACCTAAACTGCTTATTCATTTCAAACCATTTAAAGGATAAATAATAATAGTTTTATTTTTTTTCTTCCAGGACATTTATTAAAGAAACAATGCCTTGTTGTTCAATATGATTTCTGAAATCAGCACGGTAGTTTTTAAGAAGACTAATACCATCTATATTAATATCATATACTTTCCACTGATCATCTTTGTTTAGTTTAAGACTATAATTTACTGAAATTTCACCCTCTGATAATAAATATTTCGACTGAACTCTGGCTACATCAGGTCTTTTACCTTTAGCATACGGTAAGAAGAAAATCTTCTCTCCGTCGAAAGCTGTAAGAGATTTCATATAGGTCCTAACCATTAATCCTCTGAAAGCTAGAACAAACCTGTCTCTCTGATGTTTATTCAATGAGAGCCAGTTTTTCTTACCTAAGACTATTTTTGACATTAATAATATATCAAGCTTTGGGATAATTAACCCATCAACCTTTGATTGTAAAAAGCTTTGATCATTCTCTAGCATGTCCTTATTTTCTGAAATAAATTGAGACACTTCCCTGACGCTATCTTTTAAAAACACATCCGGAGCGCTCGCAGCATGGATTGCCGTGGAAAAAAATAGAAAAAAAGTTATTATGTATTTAATTATTTTCATAGTTATATGTATACTATATATTATATTAAGTTTCACTATGGATACAGAATATATACCATGAATTACAAATTTTTCCCCATTGACAAATTTAGAATTACATTGCCATTAGCCATGGTTATACTACTTATCCTCTCGGGTTGCAGCACTACGGGTGCGGCTAAAAATGATCCTTTCGAACCTATGAATAGAGCTATATTTAGCTTCAATGAGGTTGTAGATGATAATATTCTTAAGCCTGTCGCAAAAACATATAAATATATAACGCCAGATCCTATAGAAACAGGAGTATCTAATGTTTTCAGTAATATTGGAGAAGTTAGCACGATAGCAAATGATGTGCTTCAGTTAAAATTTAATCAGGCTGGTCATGATATCTTAAGGTTTTCAATAAATACGACTCTCGGTGTTTTGGGGATATTTGATGTAGCTACATCCATGGGTTTAACAAAAAATAAAGAAGATTTTGGACAAACATTAGGATACTGGGGTATGCCGCAAGGCCCATATTTAGTTCTTCCTTTTTTAGGAGCAAGTAGTTTTAGAGATGCTCCTGGTCTTTATGCTGATATGCAAATATCTCCGGTGGAACAACTTCATAATAAAGAAGAGCTAGCAGCAAATACACTAAATATAGTTAATCTCAGAGCGAGATTATTAAGAGCTTCAAAAATTCTAGATACAGCTGCTAAAGATAAATATATATTCATCAGGGAATCATACTTGCAAAAAAGAGAATTACTGGTTAATGATGGTGAAAATGCAGAAACTTTTGAGATTGATGTTGACGGGGTTGACTACTAAACTTAATACAATTCTTCTCTATGTCTAGCTTAGTTTATCTTTACTTAATTATTGGCTTGGTGCTAATTAGCTATGGTGCGAATGTACTAGTTTCCTCCACTGAGGATATATCTAAAAAATTTAATATATCAAAATTTATTTCAAGCTTTATCTTTATTGGGCTTGCAACATCATCTCCAGAAATATTTATCTCTATAATTTCTAGTTTAGAAGGGAAAGGCAATATAGCAATTGGGAATGCTCTTGGGTCAAATATAGCTAATATAGCTCTAGTATTTGCATTAACTATCCTATTGTTTGGATCCAATATTACTGAAAAAAACAAAATACTATCTAAAGAGATTAAAGGTTTTATGATTATTGCACTATTACTATCCATATTAGTTTATCCTGTTCTAATAGATGGTACTGTTTCAAAAAATGAGTCAGCAAGTCTTCTGTTATTTTTTGTTATATCATTTTATTTTTATAATAAATATTTTTATTCAAATGGTGGCATGAAGATAAATCAAAAGCATATACATGGTGTACTTGTTTTCATATCCTTAATTTTTGGTCTTTTTTTACTCTTGATTGGAACAAATATATTTCTAGATAACAGTATAACTATCGCAAAATCATTTGGTCTAACTGATTATGTGATTGGGTTGTCAATAACTGCAATTGGCACAAGTATACCTGAATTAGCATCAAGCATAGAATCAGCTAGAAAAAAGAATTTTGATTTTATTGTTGGCAATATTTTAGGGTCTAATATATTCAATATTGCTATCGTAATAAGCGTTGTTGGGATAATAGATAATCATCTGACTCAGGCTTTATCTATAATAGATGTAATGAGAGATATACTTATGATCCTGATTACAACGGCAGTGTTTTATATTATAATCAAGAACTATAATCAATATATAACTAAAATGTTATGCTCGTTACTGCTACTTTCTTTCGTGCTTTACCAGTTTAACCTGTATGGAATTAATATATGAAAATGACAGATAAGATATCTATAGCCAAGAAAGTGATTCTTTCCGAAGCAACAGCACTCAAAAGTATAGCTAATAGATTAGATAAAAACTTTACCCTAGCTTGTGAAGCTATACTTAATTGTAGAGGGAAAGTCATAACTATTGGGCTTGGAAAATCGGGGCATGTAGCCACTAAGTCTGCCGCAACATTATCGAGTACTGGTACTCCATCAGTGTTTCTGCATGCAGCAGAAGCTTTGCATGGAGATGTTGGCCTAATTGGAAAGCTAGACTTAGTAGTCTGTTATTCTAACTCTGGTGAAACAAAAGAGTTGTTACTTCTATTACCTTTAATAAAAATTTTGAAAGTCACATTAATTACAATTACGGGTAATAAG
>Ga0233433_10001152_pt1 | contig 26284 bp, 22 predicted proteins | sample SI_122_August201_5_FD_179868 | JGI IMG/M metagenome (GOLD analysis project Ga0233433, IMG submission 179868) | Seawater microbial communities from Saanich Inlet, British Columbia, Canada - SI_122_August2016_100_MG | ecosystem: Environmental > Aquatic > Marine > Inlet | place: Canada: British...
GTGATGGCGCCGGTTATTCATTTTCGTCGTGTCGGCGTAGAAGCCTGTAGTGGCGAAGATCTAAGATTGGTGAACGGATTGAAGTTTCAGAATGCGGCTTTTTCCAAATATCTGTCGGGCGCCGTGGAAATTTCCGTCGTCGTCATCACGCTGGGAAAGGCGCTCGACGACGAAGTGATGGGGCGCATGGAAGACGACGCCTTTGAGCCGCTGGAGGCGCTGTTTTTGGAAACGGCAGGCTGGCTTGGGATCGAATGGACGACACGGATGTTTTCCGTTTATTTAGGTGACCTTATTAAGCCGGAAGGCTTGCGCCTCACGCGGCGCATGGGACCCGGCTACAGCTACAAGATCAACGGCGATGAAACCATGTGGTCGTTGGAGCAGCAGCATCAATTATTTGAAGTGTTTGATGGTGAGGACTTGCCGGTTCGTTTGCTGGAAAGTTGCGCGATGATGCCGAAAATGTCGCGCTCCGGCCTTTACGGCTTAGTCCCGGTGAACGGAGAATATTGAACAAGGATAGTCGCCACTAGAAAATTCTCTCCGTAACAAATGCGCCAAATATGCAGTCTGTGAAATCGAGATTGTCTGGATTGGCGTTTAGTTTGGAAGCTCGATTTATTTTTTTAACTCTTTTGAGACAGGACCAGCGAAATGAAGCTCGAAAACGGCGGACTAATCGTCATCGGTGAAAACTTCAATTCGACGCGTAAAATCAAAGCGACCAGCCCACGCGTGACTGAAGAAGACGGAAAGACAGGCATCAAATATACGGATTTGGATGGCAACGACCGGATCCTAGATTGCACGGATATCATTCCGGAAGACCCGGCTGAGCGGAACAGCTTTATGATCCCGCATATCGCGCAGGCGCTGCGTCAGAAAGACATGAATTATATTGCCTGGGCTATCAAGAATCAGGAAAAGCACGGCGCCCACATTATCGATCTGTGTGTGGATGAAATGTCGGTTTATCCGGAAGAACGCTTTGAATGGATCAAGTGGATCGTCGAGACAGCGCAGAAAATTACCGACAGTATTGTCGCGATCGACTCGTCCGATTCGAATACTATTTATGCCGGTCTCGAGGCCCACGACGGCAAAAAGAACCGCCCGGCCATCAACTCCTTTAACCTTGAGGATGGCCGCCAAGAGCTTGTCCCCATGGCGAGGGAACACAATGCGCTGTTGTTTGCCAACGCCAGTGGTAACGCGGGCATGCCGGCAGACGACGTTGAGCGGGTTGAGAATCTCGCCACTTGCATGGAGATGATGGACGCAGAAAACATCCCGATGGAGGACCGTTTCCTTGATCCCTTGGTCTTCCCGATCGGTGCTGGACCGGAATTCGGCAATCATTATTTGGATGCCGTCCGTCAATTGCGTGAGAATTACCCGGAGGTCCACTTGTTTGGTGGACACAGCAACGTCTCATTTGGATTGCCGCAACGCAAAGGCGTCAATGACACATTCGTGTCTTTGGCCATTCTAGCGGGTTGCGATTCCATCATGGTTGATCCCGTGATGAACCCGCCGGCAGACTTGGAAGCATTTATGTTCGCCGCCAACGCGCTGACCGGTAAAGACGAATATTCGATGCAATACCTGAAATACACCCGCGCCAAGATGGGCGTTACCCGTCGCAAATAGAGATATGATACTCGCGGACGTCATCTCGGAAGAGACGATGATTGGCTGCCGCACAATGGGAGGAACGATGCCATGAAAGAATTGAAACCACGTGATCGCGTTTTACGTACGTTACGCCGTGAACCGGTGGACCGCGTACCGCTGTTTTATCGTATGAAGCATGAGGCTAAGGATAAGTTGGCCCGCGTCTACGGTATTGAGGACTCGGCAACTGGCCGCGCGCATAATCCTGAATTGGAACTGCGTCTTGGCAATGACATCGTGCTTTATCAAGTCGGCATCAATGCCGACTTCTCCCACCGGCATATTGAGATTGGTGAGACTTGGTACAACCACTTTGGCGTGGGTTACGGCAAAAGTGGCCTTCAGGGACGCAATGAGGAAGAGCAGGCCGAGTTCGCCAAAACCCAGGAGTATTGGGGGCCGGCGAAAGTTGTTCCGGAAAACTTCCCGAGCTTCCATCCGATCACGTGCGAAGAAGATCTGAAGAACTACGAGTGGCCGGATCCGAACGATTCAGCGATCCTCGACCCTATCGATGATCTCGTCGCGAAGTACCAAGATGATTATTTCATCATGGTCGATATGTCGTCGACGCTCATTGAGGCGGCTTACGCGCACATCGTTGGCACGCAAAACTTCTTCCTAATGATGTTCGACAGACCGGATTTGATCGCCGCCGTTCTTGACGGTCTCACCGAGTACTACACGGAAATTGGTAAGAACATCATCAAAAAGGGCGTCGACATGGTTCGCGTCGGCGATGATGTGGGAGCTCAGCAAGCGATGATGATCTCGCCTGAGCAATGGCGTGAATTGGCGAAGCCGCGGTTCAAATATATGTTTGATTCCTGGCGGAAAGAAAACCCGGACATTTATATCAAACTCCATTCTTGTGGCGATTACTCACCGATTATTCCCGACGAAATTGAGTTGGGTGTCGATCTTTCCGGGTTGATGCAGCCGACCGGCGGCAACAAGGACCAAGTGGGCCTCAAGAAGAAGTACGGCAACGACATCGCATTCGTCGGTGGTTTCGATGTTCAGAACCTTCTGCCGCGGGGCCAAGTTGAGGACATCCGCAAGGGCGTTCTTGAGGTGATGCAAAACTTGGCCGTCGGCGGCGGCTATATTTTCTCGCCGTCGCATTACATTCTGGCGGATGTCCCCGTGCAGAACATTTACGCCATGTTGGAAGCCCAAAGGGATTTCGGCACCTATGGCAGATATCCGTTGGATTGATAGATAAATTTATAAATAGGAGAACGAAGATATGTCCGATCCGGTACGGGTAACACCCGAAGGTTGGGAAGGCCGCGCACCTGACGGCTGGGAATGGGTAACATTGTGGGATGCTGTCGAAACGGGCGATCACATTTACGCTGATGAACGTGTCCAGCAGGCGATCGATGCCGATATCGATCCCCGGAATATCTTGGATGACGGTTTGTTTCCGGGGTTTAATTTGCAGGCTGAACGTTTCAGCGCGCAGATTATTTTCATCCCGGAAATGCTGATCACGGCGCGTGCCATGAAGGCAGGCCTGGCTTTGATCCGGCCGCTGTTGGCGGCTATGGCGGTAAAGCCTGCGGGCACCTTTGTCATGGGCACGGTGCTGGGTGACATGCATGATATTGGTCAATCGATTGTGACGATCATGCTTGAGAACGCGGGCTTCAACGTCATTAATCTCGGCACTGACGTGCATCCGGATAAATTTATCGAGACAGCAATTGAGGAAAAGGCCGATCTGGTTGGATTCTCGGCGCTTCTTTCAACAACAGTGTACTATCAAAAAGTGACCATTGAGGAATTCCAAAAGGCCGGTCATCGCGATAAGGTGCACATCCTCATCGGCGGCGCGCCGACAACTCCGGCTTGGGCGGAAGAATGCGGTGCCGACGGTTGGGGCAAGGATGCGGTTGAAGCTGTGAATTTGGCCTTGAAGTTGGTCAAAGAACCCCGGGAGGCATGGGCCTAAATGGCCGATACCGTCAAAGTCACGTTCGTCGATGCCGAGGATGACTCCAAGGAGCGCTCGACAACCGTCGAGCGTGGCAAGACGCTGTTGGACGCCGGCCATGCGGCCGGCATTGAAATCGAGGCGACATGTGGCGCGCGAGGGCGTTGCCGGACATGCAGAATTAAGGTCCTGAGTGGCGAAGTTCCGCCGCCGACAATTCAGGATACAGTTCAGTTGGGCCATGAGGAAGTTCGCGAGAACTTCCGGCTAGCCTGCCAAACCAAGATCATCGCCGATACGCGTGTTGTCGCGCTGCCGCCGAAAGCTGAGTCAGGGCACCAAATTCTGTCTTCGGACACGTCGGTTGCCGACGACGCCCGAATGACGTTGGATTGCGGCGTCGCCAAGCACGTGACGAAAGCGACGACGCCCACCGATGAACATCACCAAACGTCGGACTGGGAAGAAACGCTGCGCGTTCTCCCCGAAGACGTCAGCCAAGATGGTTCCTTGGAAGTATTGCGCAAGGTGCCAAGCGCGATCAGAACGGATGGTGGTCAGATCACCGTCACGACTTTCAATAACAAGATCATCGACGTTGAGGCTGGCGATACATCCGAGCACATTTACGGCATGGCCTTTGATATCGGCACGACCAGTATCGTCGGTTCGTTGATCAATCTGACCACTGGCGAGAACTTGGCGGATGTCGGCGGGGTTAATCCGCAGGCCGTTTATGGTGGCGATTTAATGTCGCGGATTGCCTATGCGCAGTTCGATGAAAAGAAGCTCGCGACCCTTCGGGTGCGGGCGCTGAATGCGATTAATAATTTTGTCAAAGATGCCTGCAAGCAATCGGGCGTTGCCGCTGAACACATTTATAAGATTGTGATTGTTGGCAACACCTGCATGCACCACATCATTCTTGGTGTCGATGTCACTTACGTGGGCTTAGCGCCCTATGCGCCGGTTATTCGCGATTCGTTGGCCGTACCAGCCCGTGATTTGCCATTGAAGGCAGCGATCAATGCGCAGGTTTGCCTGTTGCCGATTGTCGCTGGGTTTGTCGGTGCGGATACAATGGCCTGCGTCTTGGCGACCCGTATTTATGACAGTGATGAAATTCGAACTTTGGTCGACATCGGGACCAACGGCGAAGTGGTCATGGGGTCCAAGGATGGGCTCATGGTTTGTTCCGCGCCGGCGGGCCCGGCGCTTGAAGGTGCGCAAATTCGCCATGGTATGCGGGGCGCGTTGGGGGCCATCGAGAAAGTGTACATTGATGATGATGTCACCTGCGATATCATCGGCGCGACGCCGGCAATCGGCATTTGCGGATCGGGATTGATTGACGCTTGCGCGAAACTGGCAACCGCCGAAGTCATGGAGCCTTCTGGTCGACTGCGGCGTAAGAAACGCGAAGAGCTACCCGAGAAACTTCAAGAGCGTCTAGTCGATACATCCGACGGCTGCCATTTCGTCCTGGTTGAAGAAGAAGATTCCGGGCGTGATGAGCCGATCGTGATTACGCAGGCGGATATCCGTCAGGTTCAATTGGCAAAGAGTGCGATATTTTCAGGGATCGTGATGCTTCAACACGTCATGAAAATCTCTGACGATGATCTCCAAGAGGTCATGATGTGCGGCGGGTTCGGTAACTATATCAATATCGAAAGTGCCGTTAAGATCAGGCTTATTCCGAACTTACCTTTGGAAAAGATCACTTATTCGGGGAATGCCGCGTTGATGGGCGCGCAGATGGCATTGTTGTCCGAAACCGAACGTGACCGGGCATACGATCTGTCGTTGAAGATGGAACATGTTGCCTTGGCCACCCGACCTGAATTCCAAGATATCTTTGTCGATGCCATGACGTTCCTGGGGCCTGATACGCATGTCGGCAATAGCCAATCCGAAGAAAATGAAATGGTTGCGGCGGGAGGCGCCGACTGAGATGCGGGTCAATTTGCTTTTCGGGTTCTTGGGTTCCGGCAAAACCACACTTGCACGCAGGCTTCTGAAGGAAGGCGGCGGTGACCGGAAATTGGCCGTCATCGTCAATGAGTTTGGCGAGGTAGGTATCGATGGCGCCATCCTTGAAGGTAAAGACATCGACATGGTCGAGCTGACGTCGGGTTGCTTGTGCTGCACCTTGAAGGGCTCGCTATTGAACGCCGTCGAGGAACTGAATGCCAAGAAAGACATTGATGTTGTGGTGATTGAAGCCACGGGCGTCGCGGAACCGGAAGAGATGATTGAGACATTTTCGGAACCGACATTCCGTGATCATTATGAGATCGGACCGATGGTTTCGGTAATCGATATTCCTAAATTCACTCGACTGCGGGAAATGCTTGGGCCGTTCTACGAGGCGCAAGTCATAAACGCCGATGTCCTTGTTCTCAATAAAATAGACTTGGCCTCGGCCGAAGAACTGGAAACAGCGCGACGCGCTGTTGTCGAACTGAATGACACAGCGGAACTTCTGTATACGGAACAGTGCGATTTGAATGTCGAGGAAATCCTCGCCGGAAAAACCAGCCAAAAAATGGTATCTTATCTGGCCCGCGAGGATCATGCCGCTGCGGGCGACCATCACGACCACGACCACAATCATGACCACGACCATCGGCACGCGCCGGCGCAATCCTTTGTTCTGGATTCAGGCGGCGATACATCGCGGAATGCGCTGGAGGCATATTTTGACGGCCTTCCTGAGAACGTCTGGCGCGTCAAAGGGTTTACCCATATCGATGGCACGCCAGCGCTCGTTCAATATACGATGGGGCAATTGGTCGTCGATGAAACGGCGCCACGCAAAAACCACCACATGGTATTTATCGGCCCGGATATGGATCAATCGTCAATTGAATCTGGCTTTGGTGAATTATTTAATCGGGAAGCCAGCGATCAGGCCGCACAATGATTGCAACGGCAGCTGTTGATAATCTTGAGTATCAACCAGACCCGCGCTCCTTGGCGGAAAAGGCCTATCAGCTACTTGTACAAAAAATCACCCAACTGGAATTCGCGCCCGGATTACCGCTGGGTGAGAAATCACTGATCGAAGAATTGGGAATCGGCCGCACGCCCATCCGCGAAGCCTTGCAGCGATTGGCGGTCGAAGGCCTGGTTGTCCACCTTACCAACCGGGGAATGTTTGTTTCCGAAGTCAATGGCACCAGCGCCCAACATATTTATGAGTTTCGCTCGTTGATCGAAAGTCAGGCCGCGCGACTCGCCGCGACGCGCGCCAATGACAAAGAAATACAAGATCTTGTGAACCTCCACCGACAATTGGTCCAAGCGACGGAAGACGATGATATCGACAGGTATGTCGATTGCGACCGTCAATTTTACTCGGTGCTCGCCGGGGCCGCCCAAAACACCTATTTGGCGGAGGTGATACCAAGAATATTTAATCTTCACCTCCGGCTTTGGTTTGTCATATCCGAACGCGTCGGCGGGTGGCACGACATTGCCCGTGCTCATGAGGAAATGACCCAAAGTGTTGCCGACGCCATCTCACGGCGTGATCCTGACGAAGCTGAATTGGCGATCAAAATTTATGTCCACCGCCGGCACCAGGATATTCGCGAGTTTCTCTGAGTTTATGACCGCGCTGGGACAATTGACGCCGGAATTCGGCTAGCGCTGCATGACCCCATGCATGAATGGTATTCAGCCTAAGCATGAGCGTATCTATGCGTGAGGCTCTGCCCGCCATATTCCTAACGCATGCAGAACAACGACTATTCATCGAAAGCTTGTGTTAGGCTAAATCCACAAAATAAATAGTGATAATGCATCTGGAGTAAATTATGTCGCTGGCCGCTCAAACTTCGGATCTGGTAAGTCCGGATCAGAATATTGTCGATTTCGTTGCCGATTTTACGGCCGAAACGACGCCGTTCTCGGCGGCAAAAATAGAGGATTTTCGGCAAATTTTACGGCCGGGAACGACGGTATCCGTGACGTTCCTACCGGGGTCGGATTTTGCTGATACCATTGCCACGTCCGCGAGGTTACGCAACGAAGGGTTCAACCCGGTGCCACATCTGGCAGCCCGCAGTATTCCTGACCAATCGTTTCTCGATGACGGATTGCGACGGCTGAAAGATCAAGCGGATGTTGATGAGGTCTTGGTTGTGGCCGGCGGCATCGATCAGCCGATTGGTGCATTTTCGGACACCATGCAAATTCTCGAAACGGGCCTACTCGACACACATGGCATTCGCAGAATTGGCGTCGCTGGGCATCCGGAGGGCAGTTCCGACATTTCCGATGAAGATATTGCCAAGGCGGTTACGAGGAAAAATGATTTTCAACAGAGAACCGGTGCCGATCTGTATATATTGACGCAATTCTGTTTTGAAGCGGCGCCAATCATTGCTTGGGACCAGGCCATACGGGCCGCCGGCAACCAAATGCCTATTCGGATTGGCATTCCTGGCCTCGCGACAATAAAGACGCTGCTCAATTACGCTATGGCGTGTGGTGTCGGAAATTCCATGACGTTCCTTAAAAAGCAGGCTCGGAACGTGACAAAGTTAATGTCGGTATCAACGCCGGATAAATTGATCGCTGAATTGGCGGATTACAAAGCGAATGATCCAAATTGTGGCTTGGTTGGCACACATATGTATCCGCTGGGCGGGCTGAAAAAGACGGCAAAATGGACCTATGGTGTGATCGATGGTCAGTTCGTCTTGAATGCCAAGGGGCCTGGCTTCAAAGTAACATCAGATATTTATTAGGCGCGGGTAAACCGACACCTTGACTTCGTCACCGTGGGTTGGACAATCAGGGTGGCGCGCGGCGAGGTTTGCCGAGTGCCCGGGAGCAATCTTGATAGCACCAGTGTTCCGATACGGATGATGGTGCCAACCAAGGTGGGGAGGACGTGATGAGCGGTGTAAACCGACGAGATTTTATAAAGACCAGTGTTGCCGGCATCGCCGCTGCGACGACGGTCGGTGCTGCGGCTAAATCGCCAAATGCGGCAACCAAGACTGAATATCCGGTTGTTGATGTTGCGCCGCTGGGCTCACTTGCACCCGGCGCGGAAGTCGCTTTTGACTATCCGGACGCTGATTCTCCCGCCGTGCTTTTGCGATTAGCGGCTCCCGTTGCCGGCGGTATAGGTCCGAACAAGGATATTGTTGCCTATTCCATGCTGTGTACACACAAGGGATGCCCGCTGAATTATTTGGCAGATAGACAAATGCTCGTCTGCCCTTGCCATTGGAGCAGCTTCGATCCCGCGAAGAGCGGGCGTCTGGTTATCGGACAGGCCAGCCAATCGTTGCCGAGTGTTCAACTTGATGTTGCTGATGGCATGGTCCGTGCGACCGGGGTCGACGGGCTGATTTACGGGCGTCACACCAATATCCTCTAATCGGTACAAATTATGACCCGTGTTCCTCTGCCGCCGAAAGACGCAAAAACCTATAGAACGGTTTGTCAGTTCTGTATCGTTGGGTGCGGTTACCGTGTGTTCAAATGGCCGGAAGGTGCGGACGGTGCCGCCGCCCCTGATGCGAATGCTTTAGGTGTCGATTTCCGAGAACCCCAGCCGGCGGATGGCGAATGGATATCGCCGGCGATGCATTCCCAAATCCATGAAAAGGACGGGAAGACGTACAACGTTGCCATCGTGCCGGACAACGAATGTGTTGTGAACAGCGGCATGGCATCTGTTCGCGGTGGCGGTCTTGCGCAAACTCTATATTCACCAAAACGCGGAACTAAGGTGCGCCTGTCAACGCCGCTGGTGGCCAAGGCCGAAGGCTTTGACAATGCGTCGTGGAATGACGCCGTCGATTTGGGGGCGCGGGTGATCAAGGCGGTCATTGACCGCTGGGGTGCCGATGCCGTCGGAATGAAGTTTTTCGATCATGGCGGCGGCGGAGGCGGGTTCGAAAATAACTGGGCGGTCGGGCGTTTCTTTTTCTCAGGCGTTGGGACCCGCACGGCCTCTATTCACAATCGGCCAGCTTATAACTCCGAAGTGCATGCCGCCGGCGATGCCGGGTTGGTCGCATTGACGAATGCTTATGTGGATGCGCAACTCGCCGATACGATCCTCATCGTTGGCGCCAATCCCTATGAGACGCAGACGAACTATTTTCTCAATCATATGATTAGAAATTTGAATGGCGAATCCGCGGATTTGAAGGGCTCAACCTTCCCAGGCGAAGATGCACCTTCTGGCCGAATGATCATTGTCGACCCGCGCCGGACCATCAGCGTCGCCACCGCGGAAGCGGCGGCTGGCAAGGAAAACGTTCTGCATCTTCAGATTGAGCCGGGTACGGATATTGCGGTGCTGAATGCGATATCACGTATCGTTCTCGAGCGGCGCTGGCACGACGTCGCGTTCATCAAACAACGCACGGAGTGGCAGACTTTTGAAGCCTACCAGCGATCCTCGTTGGGTGCAGATAGAGATGCCAGTGAGTTTGTTCGCGTAGCCGCTGAACTTGCCGGAGTTGATGAAAAAGATCTCTACAAGGCTGCAGAATGGATCGCCAAGCCGAAAAAGAACAAAGCGCGGCGCCGAACACTTTTGCATTACGAAAAAGGCCTGATTTGGGGCCTGAAAAATTATGAGAATATCGCTTCTATCATTGATTTGGCGTTATTGAGTGGCAACGTCGGCAAGCCAGGAACAGGCGTGAGCCGGCTAGGCGGACATCAGGAAGGTTACGTGCGGCCCCCATATCCAGGTGGACGCCCAGCGTTGAATGTCGATGAAGCTGTGCACCGTGGTGAGGCTAAGGTGTTTTGGGTTGGCGGCTGTAATCCAGTTCTGACCACCTTGCGGGCCGAGAAAATGGAGGCCACGTTAAAAGAGCGCGGTCGACCAGTGCGCGATGCCTTGGTGCGGACGGCGGGACGCCCCGTGGGCGAGCGGGTGACGGCCGTTGTCGAAGCGCTGAAGGATGGCGGTATGTTTATCCTGACACAGGATATTTATATGACTGCAACGGCGCGCCATGCCCACCTCGTCCTGCCGGCCGCCCAATGGGGCGAAATGAATATTACGTCGATCAATGGCGAGCGCCGGTTGCGCCTTTATCAGCGTTTCATGGACCCGCCGGGTGCCGCCATCCCAGACTGGAAAATCATGGCGCTGTTCGCCAAGCGCTTGAACAAGCTTTATCAGCAGGATCGAAACCCGCTGATGGCCAACCGATTCTTAGATTACGATTGGCGGGGCGATGAAGATGTGTTCATTCATGCCCGTTACAGTTTCAAGGGCGACGGCAATGACCCCCCGGAAGGATACGCGGGGATTACCTACAATCTGCTTAAAGATCTTGGAAACAACGGGATTCAGACACCCGTCCGGCTGGTTAATCGTGTCCCCGTCGGCACAGTGCGCATGCATGAAGATGGAAAATTTTTCACACCTTCCGGCAAGGCGAAGTTCATTGCTGCACCTAGGCCTTGGCCGGGATACGCGTCGGCTGTCGAACGGCAGCGGAAAAATTATCGGTTTTGGATCAACAACGGCCGGGCCAACCATATTTGGCAGACGATTTACCATCATCGCCATATCGATTTTTACCGCGAGCGTTATCCGGTTCCTTTGCTGGAGATTCATGCTGAAGATGCCATTGAATTGGGGATTTCGGCAGGTGACTTGCTTGAAGTTTCCAATGATGTCGGCACAGTCGAAGCCATGGCGTACGTCACAGATGCGGTCAAAAGAAACCATGCCTTTATGTTGTTTGGCCAACCGCGTGGCGCCGTTGGTGACTTGATTTCGGACCACGTCGACCCGAAAACTACGATCCCTTATTACAAAGGTGTTTGGGCCGATATCAAACGAATTGGGCCGATGCCTGAATCCGCGAAGACAGCGTCATTCCTGCCGAGGAATATCGCGGAATGATGCGGACAAAAGGCATATTTCCCGCCGTGATGGTGGCGTTAACTGTGTTCGGATCTGTGCACACCGTCCGTGGCCAGTCCATAGACGTGACAGCCGCTAAGCGGAACCTCGTTGGCGCAAACTTGTCCGGCGCCGATCTGCATGGGAAGAAGATGTCTGGCGCTGATCTGCGCAACGCAAACTTAAAGAACGCAAATTTGGATGGTGCTGATTTGACTGGCGCCAACCTTACCGGCGCGGACTTGACGGGTGCCAGCTTGAAGGGTGCCGATCTGAGAGAAGCCTATTTGCGGGAAATAAAGGCTGAGGGGACGATTTTTTCGAAAGCCAATTTGGGGAATGCCGATCTGACACGGGCAAATCTCCGAGGGGCGAATTTTGCGAAGGCAGCCTTGGCTTTGGCTGTGCTTGACGCGGCGAAAATCGATAATGCTGTTTTCGTCGGGGCCTATTTGCCGGGGGCTAGATTGATTAAAGCACACGGCGAGAATGTCGATTTCAGTGCAGCCTTCATGGCCGGCGCCGATTTTAGCCAAGCGAGTCTTGTCGGCGCCAACTTCAAAAAAGCCAATGTTGGATCACTTGGATTGGGGCACCCGGGGCCGAGCGGTGCCGTATTGCGTGGCGCCGATTTGACCAATGCTGATATGACTGGCGCCAACTTAACGAACGTGAAGTTTGAAGAAGCTGTTCTGACCGGCGCCAAGCTCGTGTCTGCGAAGTTGGGATACGCTGATCTTAGTTGGAGCCGTGCCGAAGGTGCGGATTTTTCGAATTCCGATTTAGGTTGGGTGCGTGCGTATGCTGCGCATCTCAACAATGCGGTATTCTGCGGCAGCAAATTGTCGTTGGCTCAATTGTCTGGGGCCGATTTGCGAGGCGCCGATTTCACCGATGCGAAATTTGACCGAACCGACCTTACGCAGTCGAATTTGTCCGGCATAAAACTCGGTGAAATTGATAAAGATGATGTTTACATAGCAGCGGCGCGGAATGTGCCGGCGAGCCTAGGGGGAGGAGTAACCAAGTGAGCGAAGAAACACTATCTCACGAGGAAAGTTCCGGCGATGATCCAACGCCCGCAGCGCGTGAATCGAAACCTAACCTATTGTCGGCGATGGCCGGCGAATATTTCGGGACATTCGTGCTCGTCTTTTTCGGCGTAGGTTCCGTCAATGCGGCGGTTGCCACGGGCGCTCAAGCCGGGCTTTGGCAAGTTGCTGTTGTATGGGCTGTCGGCGTGAGCCTGGGAATTTACACGGCGGCGTCATTGTCCGGTGCCCATATCAATCCGGCTATTACGGTCGTCGCTGCGGTTTATGATCGCTTCCCCGCTCGATGGGTTGTCCCCTATTGGGTCGCCCAGGTTGCCGGCGCGGCGACGGCATCGTTAGTGCTCTACGGCATGTTCTCGGAATCCATCATTGAGTTCGAGCGACAACATGGCTTGTTACGAGGTGGGCCGGGTAGTGAATTGAGCGCCATGATGTTTGGTGAATATTTCCCGAACCCTGCGATCTTCGGTACGGCGGAAGATGCCTGGCGGATCGTTAGTCCTTCCTCGGCGTTTATTTCCGAGATGGTGGGGACCGCGATGCTGGCGTTCTTAGTCGCGGCTGTGACCCATGATCGCAACACCTCGCGTCCGCCGTCGGCGATGCAGGCAGTTATGATTGGGCTTGGTGTGGCTGCGATCATATCCGTTGTCGCGCCTCTAACGCAGGCCGGTCTCAATCCGGCGCGAGATTTCGGCCCCCGCTTGGTTTCATTTTTCCTGGGGTGGGACAGCATCGCCATTCCCGGGCCGCGGGGCGGGTTTTTCACGGTCTACATCGTAGCACCGATTGTCGGTGCACTGATCGGCGGCGGGATTTACCGCCTTATCGCCAGAAGACTACCGCGCGAATAGCTTAAATTTGAGGCATCGGCGCGTATGCGTCTTTCGGCTTGCCCCATACCGGTTGTGCATATTGCAGGCGAACCGGGCGTACGCCGGCTTGCTCACCGGCAAGCTTTCGTCGCCTCAAGTTGCGAGAAAATCAGGAGAGCGCTAACCTAACAGGTAAGGTTGCCCAACAAGACAATGAAATCATGAGGGTGACGGTGCGCAATCAAACAGGGAGCGGTGTGTCATGTCGGTGACAACTAAGGATTTGGGATCTCAGCTGGCCGAAATCAAAGGTGCCGAGGTCATCAAGAGCTTCTGTTATACCTGTCCATGGCAATGCCCGACGGAAGTTTTCGTTCGCGACGGTCGGATCGTTTACCAAAAAGGTAATCCCGAATCACCCAACAACATTGGATCGCGCTGTGCCAAGGGCATGGCCAGTTGGTACGTGAGCCAAGACCCGGACCGTTTGACGACGCCGCTTCTGCGCACAAACCCGAAAGGCGAGCGCGGCGAGTTCAAGCAAATTTCCTGGGATGAGGCATTTCAGTTCATTGCCGACAAACTGAAATTAATTGCCGACAAGTGGGGGCCGGAAGCCGTTGCGCTGACCTGTCACCATGATCCGAACACGGTCTTCTATCATCATCTTCTTAAGGATCTTTACGGTTCGCCGAACATGTACGCGCATACATCCGGCTGCGAACAAGATCGACGCTCGGCGTGCCTGACACTGTTCGGCCATGTGTTCCCCATGCATGACTTTGCTAATTCGAAGTTTGTCATGCTTTGGGGCATGAACATGCTGGGTGCCAATCAAGGATTGTGGGAAAGCCGTGCGCTGATTGAGGCTCAAGCCAAGGGGTGCCGCTTGGTCGTTGTCGATCCGAATTTCACGGAAACCGCGCAGAAAGCCGACGAGTGGGTGCCTATCCGACCGGGGACTGACGGTGCCATGGCATTGGCCATGTGCCGGGTCATCATCGATGAAAAGCTTTATGACGAAGCCTTCGTCAACCAGTATTGCGAGGGCTTCAACGGTTTCCGCGACCACTTACACGATAAAGGCTACACACCGGAATGGGCCGAAGAAATTTGTGGTATCGAGGCTGCGACAATTACCCGCCTAGCACGTGAGTTTGCGACCACGAAACCCGCCATGTCAGCTATTTTCAAAGGCTCGGGGTACTACACCAACGGCCATGATGCCGGCCGTGCGTGCTATATCTTGGACGCGATCTGTGGCGAGGTCGACAAACCCGGCAACATTCATCTGAAAGATTGGGCGCCATTGGGCGCACCAGTGGAGATTCCAGCTGACGCTATGCGGCAGCCGGAAAAAGATCCACTGCACATTGCTATGGGTTATGCATTGGCGCCGGACCTGCCAAACTCGAGACTTCCGGATGCCGTCATCAACGGTGACCCTTATCCGGTCAAAGGACTGTTCGTGCATGCGACCAATCCGGTCATGAGCGACCCGAACAGGGATCGGGTTATGGAGATGTTCAAACATCTCGAACTGGCTGTGGCATGTGAACTATACCTCAGTGAAACGGCGTTGGAGTGCGATATCGTGCTACCGGAGACGTCCTTCCACGAGCAAGCTGAAATTCGCCAAGGCATGTGGCTGGGGCCGGAAGTCGTGCTTTGCCAACCTGTTGTTGATCGGGTCGGTGATTCAAAACCACCCTACGAGATCGTCAAAGGCATTGCCGAAAAAATGGGCTGGGGCGAACACTTCCCTTATGAGAAATGGGAAGACTGGGGCGAAGTTATGATGAAAGACGTCCCCATGAGTGTTGATGAACTCAAAGAAAAAGGGTTCTGGGCAGACGAGGTCAAATATAACCGCGTACCCGGTGGACTGCCGACGCCCTCTGGGAAAGTCGAAATTTATTCGACGGATTATGTAAACGCCGGTTTCAATGCTTATCCGGAATTCACTGAACGCAGTGTCATACCCGATGAGGAATTTCCGCTACAGATTACCCATTCGAAGTTCTCCATGCATTGCAATATCGTCACGCAAAATAATCCCTATCTGATGGAGATTTGCGGAGAAAATTGGGTCGAGATTAACAGCGTCGATGCCGCGAAATACGGCATCCAGGACGATACTTACGTCACGGTGGAATCACCCAAAGATAAAATTAGAATCCTGGCCAAGGTGGTTGAAGGATTGGTGCCCGGTTGCGTTTCTATTCGTCACGGCCATGGGTTCGGCCACTGGGCGATGGGCTCGGTTGCGAAAGGCAAAGGGGCTCACTCCAATAACTTGATGGATACGCACACGAACCCCGTTACCGGTGCCAACTGCTATAACGAATGCAAAGTCCGCGTTCGGCCGGCGAATTGAGGGAGGGGCAAATGCAACACGGATTTTATTTCGATCACAAACGATGCGTGAAATGCCACGCGTGTGAAATCGCCTGCAAAACCTGGAATGAAGTTGAGATCGGCCCGCGCTGGCGCGAGGTCGTGAAAATTGAGACGGGCACATTCCCCGAGGTGCAGGCCATGAATGTTTCCATGGCGTGCATGCATTGCGGTGACGCACCATGCCGCAATGCATGTCCAGTAACGGCTATCACAAAACGTGCAGATGACGGCATTGTCATTGTTGATCAGAACAAATGCATCGGTTGTGGGTTCTGTGCCTGGGCGTGCCCGTTCAACGCACCGCAATTGACGGCAACGGCCGGAAAAATGGAAAAATGCAATTTCTGCCAAACACCTGGCAAGGAACGGCCTCTCGATTTGCCCCGCGCTTGTGAGGAAATTTGCCCAACGGGCGCAATCCAATCCGGCTCCATGGCGAAGTTGGCCAACCAAGGCCGAAAAACAGCGGCTGAACGGCTGCGCGGTGCGAATATGCGCGGTTTTCCGTCACTTATGCTGGATGCTCATCAACAATTTGGCCCAGGTTCGAGCGACTAGCGGCCATCAAATACATTCAAAAGGCCGGCGTACTCAGGCGATACGCCGGCTTTTTGCTGTCTGGAACCTCTTGAATATGCCCACCGCGCATATGGCCATCCCCCTAAAATGGTCGCTGTAGGGCAGATAACTGCTACAATCCAAAGGCTAGAAAATAAATGGGGCCATTGCATTGTGCTCATTCGGGTCAGCGAGGGAACAGCTCGCAATATCCGTTTAGTGCAAAATGAAGCATCCCAAAATATTCTGGTATGAATGCGGTCATTTGGCGAATGGGAGTCGCCTGTGTTCGGGCAATTACTTATTAGCGGATTGGCGACGGGAAGTTTGTACGCGCTGACGGCGGTTGCCGTTGTCGTTGTGTTCCGTAATACCCGGACAATCAATCTTGCACAGGGTGATTTCTCAATGATCGGCGCGTTCGTCGCGCTTGTTCTGATCAAGAGTTTTGCCTTCAATTATTATTTCGCCCTGGCGGGCTCCGTGGTCTTTTGTATCGGGCTTGGGATCCTTGCTGAGCGCGTCGTCATGCGCCAAATCGCTGATTCCGATTGGTTGACCTTATTCACCGCGACGCTTGGGATGTATTACATCCTTCATGGTGTTGCCGGACATTTCTGGGGCCGCGACACCAAAGCATTTCCGCTGACGTTTGATCCAACGCCAATTAATGTTTTCGGTGGCATCATCAGCCAGGGCCATGTCGTCAATATGGCCTGGGCGGCTGCCATTGGTCTCGTGCTTTTCATCTTTTTTAAATACACGAAGCAAGGCATCGCCATGCGTGCCGTGACGGATGATCCGGAGACCGCCGCACTTATGGGCATTCCGGTTCGGTTCATTGTTCTCCTAACGTGGGGAATGGCCGGGTTTTTGGCGGCCTTCGCCGGCGTCTTGATCGCGCCCATCATTTACGTCTCACCCGAGATGATGGACGAGGTTTTGATCAAGGGGTACGTGGCTGCTGTCTTCGGTGGGCTGTATTCAATTCCTGGTGCCATTATAGGCGCCTTGTTGATTGGAATTTGCGAGAACTTGGCTGGCGGGTACCTCGGGTCGCATTTCAAAACCGTCACCGCATTCGCAATGATCGTACTCCTGTTGGCTTTCCGCCCCCATGGGCTGTTTGGCATTCAAAAGCGGCGAGAGGTTTAAGAGATGCTGGCAGCCAATACTCGCGAGGGCGCCCATGGCTGACATAAATGCCGCATTTAAGGCTAAGATGGTTCAGCGCAAATGGGCAGCGATGGGCGTGCTGTTCCTTGCAGCTGTAATTTTCCCGATGGCGCCCGGCGTCGAAAGCTGGATGGCTTCCGAAGCGACACTGATCATCATGTATATCATGGCGGCACAAGGCGTCAGTATCTTGACCGGCTACACGGGGCTGGTGACCGTTGGTCATGGAGGTTTCCTGGCTGTCGGCGCGTATGCATCTGCATTATCAACGAAATACCTAGGTACGGATTTGATAACCGGCATGTTCGTCGGCGCGGCTATGTCCGCATTTGTCGGTTGGGCGCTGGGATTGGTGTTTTTGAGATTGTCCGGCGCATTCATGGCAATTGGCACGCTTGGGTTCGCGTTCTTCGTTGGCACGGTCGTGAACAATGTCCCAATATTTGAGGGCCGTGAGGGAATTTCATTGCCCAAAAATCACGTCATCGGGTTCGAGATCGGGGATATTGGTTTCTATTACACGGCTTTGGCTGCGCTTGGGGTTACAACCTTGTTTGTTTCTCTCCTGGTGCGGTCCGGTGTCGGGCGGGCTTTTATGGCACTGCGCGATTCCGAAAAAGCGGCTGAGGCCAGTGGGGTCAATCGGGTATTTTATCGGACACTTGCATTTTCATTGAGTGCGGCGGTGACGGGCGTGGCCGGTGTTCTTTTCGCGCATTACGTCAATTATGTTTCATCCGAGGTTTTTGCCGATATTTGGTATTCGGTGGACTTCCTGGTTGCGACGGTGGTTGGCGGATCAGCGGTGCTCTTGGGTCCCTTTGTCGGCGGCCTGTTCGTCGCGTTCCTGCCGACATTCATTGAACTCTTTGTTGATCAACCGGGTGATCTGGCTTTCATCATCAAGGGCGGTGCGTTGATTTTTGTTCTCATCGTGGCGCCTGCCGGCGTTGTTGTTGGGTTGGTCCAATTGTTTCGTTGGCTGCGTGGCAAGCTCGGAGGGGACACACAATGACGTCTCATTTGCGCTGCGATGAGGTGACGGTCAGGTTCGGCGGCGTTGTTGCCTGCAATAAGATTTCGCTCGATGTCGAGGAGGGGAAAATCATTGGATTGATTGGTCCCAACGGCGCCGGGAAGACCACGCTTTTTAATGTTCTTAGCCGGTTCCAAGATTGCGACGACGGGCATGTTTATTATCGTGATCAGCAAATCGACGCCAAAAACACCCATGACATGATCAATCTGGGCATGGCCCGGACGTTCCAGAACATCAATCTTTTCGGTGAGCAAACGACACTTGAAAATATATTGATCGGTGCGCATCACCTGATCGGGAATCCTTATAGCAATATGCTCTGGTTGCCATCAGCGCGGCGAAACGAACGGGAATTGACCGACCGCGCCGTCGAAATTGCCGAGATGTTGAACTTGGGCGATGAGTTGGACAATCCCGTTAAGAATTTGCCATACGGGCATCAAAAACGAGTCGAGATGGCTCGCGCGTTGGCGGCCAAACCTGAAATGATCCTTCTCGATGAGCCTGTTGCCGGCTGCAACGATGAGGAAACGGCTGAATTGAAGGAAATCGTTAAGCGGATCAATTCGGAATTGGGCATTACGATTTTTCTGGTCGAGCACGACATGGCGATGGTGATGACAGTTTGTGATTATATTTACGTGATTAATTTTGGCGCTAATCTTGCGCAAGGGACGCCATCTGAAATTCAGTCCAATCGTGATGTTATCAAAGCTTACCTGGGTGAGGACGACGAATGACCTTGCTTCGCTTATCCAATTTGGAAGCCAGCTATGGTGCAGTCCGCGCCTTACAGGGCGTGTCGATGGACGTTGCCGAAGGTGCAGTCGTAGCAGTGCTCGGCGCCAATGGAGCCGGCAAATCCACGACCTTGAAAGCTATCTCAGGGGTCGTGAAGCCCACGGCCGGCGAAATCGAATTTGATGGGAAACGGCTGAATGGTATGACGCCCAATCAGATTGTTCGGTTGGGCATTGCGCAAGTCCCCGAGGGGCGGAAAATATTTAAGGATTTGACCGTCGCGGAAAATCTGAGAATGGGCGCCTACGCCCGCAGTGATAAGGCCGAAATCAGCAAAGATTTGGACATGATCCTCGAGCTGTTCCCGCGCTTGAGCGAACGCGCGAAGCAATTGGGCGGCACGCTTAGCGGCGGTGAGCAACAAATGCTGGCCATTGGACGAGGCCTCATGGCGCGGCCAAGATTGCTGTTGCTCGATGAGCCATCGCTGGGTTTGGCGCCAATAATAATCGCCGACATTTTCGCAACGCTCAGAAAAATCAATGAAGAAAAACGGATGACGATGCTGGTTGTTGAGCAAAATGCTAATATAGCGCTGAAAAATTCTAGTTTTGGTTATGTCTTACAAGTCGGGCGTGTCGCCGTTGAAGGCGTTGCCGGCGATTTGCGTCAAAACAAGGAGGTTATCGAATCTTACATGGGCGCCTGATACGTGACGGGTGTCCGAAAGATTCTCGACCATGGAATAATTTGGGAATTTGAGGCGGTCGCCTAGCGGTCACTTCAATAGGGACTTCAAAGTCGCTTTCATACGGCTCTCTGAAGCCCGCGGGTCCCCACGAAAAGGAACGCCAGTGCACAACACAGGTCTTTTTCGGGGGGTGGATGGACAACAGTCCAAACATTACGGGAGGTACGCGAAATGAGACGCAGCTACAAATCATTTATAACCGCCGCCGGTGTGGGGGTTCTCTCCCTTGCCGCGTTTGGGGCTCAGGCCGCCAATGGGCCAGGAGTGACCGATAAGGAAATCCTGATTTGCTCCTATCAGCCGATGACCGGGAAAGTTTCGAGCTATTTCCGCATGGGCAAGGGTGCTGATGCCTGGTTCAAGCACGTGAATGCCAACGGTGGCATTAACGGTCGCATGATCAAATACAAGATGGTCGATGATAAGTATGAACCTGCTCGGACGAAGAATATCGTCAAGCGGTTCGTTGAGCGCGATAAGTGCTTTGCCATCGTTGCGCCGTTGGGATCAGCCCCGACCAAGGCTGTCATCGACTATATCGTCGAAAAGGGAATTCCTTTGATCGGTGCTGGTACCGGTGCCGCGAAGAACGTGTTCTACAAAAGCCGGACGGTGTTCCCGCTCTATCCGCCTTATGACAAAGAAGGCACTGACTTGGTTCGCTTTACCAAGGAAGTCTTCGGCGCCAAAAAGATCGGTGTCATCTATCAGAATGACGCGTCTGGTAAGACCCACCTGAAGGGCATTGAAGTCGGGCTTAAGCAGTACGGCATCAAAATGGTAGCCTCAGAAGGCTATGAGCCGAAGGAAGTCGACCTGAGTTCGCAAGTCATCAAAATGAAGAACGCAAATGTTGATGCGATGATCTGTTCTTGCGCACCGGAGCCGGCCGCCAAGGTTTATACCGAGCGGGCGAAACTTGGTCTGAAAGTGCCTGTCGTCAACGTGTTCTTTGGTAAAAGCCCGAAAGTCCCGGAACTTGCCGGCCAAGCGGCTGTTGAGGGTGTTTATTTCGCGACAATTTTCCGCGAATGGGATGACCCCAATGAGCACATTCAAAAAGCCAAGGGCATTTTGACCAAATACTATCCCGAAGAGCAGCATGATGCGGTTCACCTTTGGGGTTTCACGGGCGCGCAAGTGTTCAGTGAAGCGATCAAGCGTATGGGCAGTGGTGACATTACCCGTGCGCGCCTTCTTGATACGCTCGAAGGCATCGACAACTGGAAAGGAAGTGTGGTTCCGGTCGTCGATATTGGTGAAGTCGGGCCTGGCGAGGAGGCGATTAAGCATCTTCTCGTGCCGAGCATGAACTATGTTGTCTACAAGGGCGGCAAGTTTCAGCCGTTCACGCCACCGTGGATGAAGTAGGTTAATGGCGTTTGGGGGCGGCTATGCGTTGCCGCCCCCACCCATACCCTAAACGCATAAGGTGTGGGCGGGATTGCATCTCGACACTAACCTTGGCTAAAACCTACAATAAATTTAATGAACAAAATCGATTTTGAATAAACGACATTGAAGATCGGTGCATAACTCGGGAGGACTTCATGGTTGCAATCGTCGGCGAAGCGATGTCTCCGCAACGCAAACGAACGTTGGATGCTATCAATCTGATTGAGCCCGACCGAGTGCCCGTGGGACTTTGGGGAACTGTTGAAGGTTACCAGCATCTCCGTCGCGGATTGGGGATGGAACTCAATGAAAACCCGTTGAATTATCGGACCGGGTCCACCACATGGACTGCGGATGTCAGTTTCGAATTGGATCTCGCAGAGAGATTGGATCTTGATTTCGTTCGAATTTCCATCTCGCCGCCGGGCGGCTCGCCGGGATTTCGCTCCATCCGAAAAGGGGAATTCCCTTTCAAGCTTGATGTGGACGTCTCTGATGACGAGAACATCAACGTCGATGAATGGGGCGTGATACGTAAATGGACGCCGCATGAGAACGGCGGCTATTGGGAAATGATCGGGTATCCGTTATTCCATGCGACCAGCGCGCCCATCGAAGAGGGCCTGGAGGAATTGAAGGCCTTTCCGTGGCCGGATCCGCGCGACGAAGGATGTTTTCACGACTCGCCAATTCCCGGCATGGATATGCGGTCATACTGTAAGTACGTCAAAGAGGAAACGCCGTTCGCGTTAATGGGGCAGGCCGGTCGTGGTGGACTGTTTGAACAGGCCAAATATATGGTCGGTTACGCGAAGATTTTTTCGGATTTTATTGAGTCTCCGGAATTTTTGGAGGCCTTGTTGATCAAGTTGACGGATCTCGAAATTGAGTTCAACAAAGCGATGATCGATGTCTGCGGGGAATACCTTGATTGGATCCGGGTCAGCCCGGAGGACTTGGCGAGCGAAAAAACATCGTTTCTGTCCTTGAAGATGTTTCAGCGCCAGCTTCTGCCGCATTACCATCGGGCTTGTTCGGAAACCAAAGAATATTTCCGCCAAAAGAACCCCAATGGAAGAATTCAATTCCATAGCTGTGGCGCCATCCCGACGTCGTTCATGGAGGGCTTGTTGAGTGGGCAGACGGCAAGTGGGACACAATGTGTTGATGGCTTCGATCCGGTGCAGCCGAAAGCGGCCCGGCATTCCGGCCCGCGGTCAAAAAAACTGATGGTCGGTGACCGGATGTTCTTTTATGGCGGCATCGATGTTCAAGAAACGCTGCCATGGGGTTCCGAAGAAGACGTGCGCAAGGAAGTTCGCCAGCGGATTTGGGAGTTGGGCAAAGGAGGCGGGTACCTATTGAGCTCGTCTCACCGCTTGGAGCACGACGTTCCCGTTGAGAACACGCTTGCTATGATCGACGAAGCCCGTCAATACGGCGTCTATCCGTTGCCGGAAGAACCGCCCGAGGGTGCCGACGTCGGCGATGACCTTCCAGAGATGCAACGATAATGTTGTCCCATTTTACACACATAGATCGGTAAGCGAGAGAACTCTCATGCCCTTAGAAATCGAAACAGAGATTGAATTCGATCTGGAAGATCTCAAGCACGATATTGAGACATCCCGCGCGACGGATCGCTGGAATGACGCGCCTGACGCCCTCAAGGAACTGTTCCACGTACTTGAATGGAACATCATTGAAGGTGAGCATATGGACACCGCGGAGTTCATTGAAAAAGCGCTGAAAGACAAGGTGACGGCGCGAACGCTCATTGCTGGCCCCATGGCGACAGGGATCGCTGAAGTCGGGCGCCGTTTCAAGATGGACGAATACTTCTTGCCGGAAGTCATGATGTCAGCGAAATGCATGCACGCCGCACTCGAACTGCTGAAGCCATTGATCATCGCCGAGAAAACCGAGGATGTAGGCACGGTTGTTGTCGGCACTGTTCAGGGCGACCTGCATGATATCGGCAAGAAGATCGTTGCGATGATGATGGAAGCGGCCGGGTTTACCGTTGTGGATCTTGGCGTCACCGTCAGCCCAGATGAGTTTATCGCGGCGATCCGCGAGCATAATCCGGTAATCGTCGGGTTTTCGGCGCTTTTGACCACCACCATGAACATGCAATGGGAAACCATCAAACTGATCACCGCTGAAGGGTTGCGCGAGGATGTGAAAGTGTTTGTTGGTGGCGCACCCATCAGCCAAAATTGGTGTGATAAGATTGGTGCCGATGCTTATGGAATGGACGCATTGGTTAGCGTTGATAAAGCCAAAGCTTGCATCACCAATTTGAAGAATATGAAGGGCGGCGATCCGGAATTGCACGCTGCCATGTTAAAGATTGATGAAGAACGCGACGAAGCCAAGTTGGCGGACGCCGCCACGGGATAGGCAAAGATGCAAACCGGCGCGGCGATTGAGCCCCGAACGTCACTTACGCCGTCGCGACTTGTTCCGATATTAGTATCGGTTCTGCTGTTTGGTTTTGGTGCGTTCGGCTTTCTTATAGAGGCCTGGGGATATGGGTTGCTGTTGATTGCAACCGTGGCGTTGTTTTTCGGCGCTGGTTTGTTCTTCATCTTTATTCTTACCCGATATTTCGACACACAATCGCTGAAGCAGACATTCGTTGGTCTGCTCCGTCTGGGTGGGTGGCTATATGTATTGGGAGTCGCTGCCCTTTCCGGGTTCTTCGTCGACGAGACGCTGCATGGCCGCATGGAACTGAATTGGATTTTGTTTGGGCCGACGGTGCTGGCAGCGGTTATTTTCCTGGATCTTGGCGTTTATCGATTATTGATTAAAAAGAACCTGCCGACATGGCAGCGGTTTGGGCATCTTGTTTCGAGAGATCTCAGCGACCCTGAAAGCATGCGGCGCACATTGGTGGATGATGTGATCATGCATCGGTCTCTTCTATCCGTTAGCCGGTTCAGGTGGTTCAAGCACACGCTCATTTTTTGGGGCTTCTCATTGATGTTTGGCGCTGAAATCTTGGCTGTTTTTGTTCGCGAGGCAATTCCAGCTTTCGGCATGCGTGATATATGGGAAGAACTGGACCACCCCATCCGGCGAGCTTTCGATTTCGCATATGATTTTACTGGCCTCATGGTGTTATTGGGGTGCGTGCTGGCCCTAATCTGGCGGGTCGTTGTGAACGGCAAGCCCGAGCAAAAGTATTCTGATACGCCAACTGCCTTGTTTTTATTTTTCGTGGTAATGAGCGGATTTGTATTGGAAGGCGCGCGTATTAGTGTCGCCGGCGCCGACGCCATGAATTTGGCATCATTCGTTGGTGTCGTATTTTCCTATGGATTTAGTGATGGTGGGGACATCGCCAGCGCAATTTACCAACCACTTTGGTACGTTCATGTATTTGGGTCGTGTGCATTTATCGCTTATGTGCCGGTAAAACGTCTTATTCACTCCTGCGCCACGCCAATGGGGAGGCTAATGAATTCTCAAACGGACTTGCTGGCGGCCAAGAAAAAAGCGTCGATCCGCGGTCTGTTGATCGGCAAACAAACGGATTGATTGGAATTCCCTTAAATTTCATAACTTTCGGATACGCTTTCCCGACCCCTAGATATCATTGACGAACGTTCTGTTTCGCGGAAGTATCATGCGGAAGTTTTCGAATGGAAATTTTCGAATATGCCTGTATTGCGACAAGTTCTACCGACATGCTTTTTTGACGGTGATTGTGAGAATGCCGAAACGGCGACACTATTGGATGTGCAGGTCAAAGAGTTGAAGCTAAATAATGGCAGCCCATGCTCGGGCCATGCTGAGATGTTTGATACTTGGCCGGGCGAACATAAGTACGTGCGACAATGGTTTATTCTTGAGAACGGCAAGGCCGTAGCGATAGACGAAGACCCCAATTCAGACTGGCGTTTTCCAGTCATTGATTACGAAATTTGAGGACCCATGGACTGGAATCAATTGCGCGTATTTTCCACTGTTGCGGACGTCGGTAGTTTTACCGGCGCAGGCAAAGTCCTCAATCTGAGTCAATCCGCGGTCAGTCGTCAAATCGGGGCATTGGAAAGTGCGCTAGGAGTCATGTTGTTCCGGCGCCACGCCAGTGGGATTATTTTGACTGAGCCAGGCAGCGAGCTGCAAACGGCGGTGAAAGAAATGTCTTCGCGGCTGGCATTGGCGCTCGGCCGGATCAATGAACACCGAGAGACCCCCGAAGGTCCGCTTCGAATTACAACGTCTGCAACGTTTGGCTCAGCTTGGCTGAGCGCACGGATGAATAGTTTTTTAGCGTTGTATCCTGACATTTCGGTTTCATTGTTGCTGGTTGATAATTTGGAATTGGATTTGAGTCAGGGGCAAGCTGACGTCGCCATCAGGTTCGATCGGCCGACACAGCCTAACCTGGTGCAGCGACGGTTTATGACCATTCATTATCATGTATTTGCATCTAAGGAATATATTGAAGAGCACGGCATCCCAGAAAAAGCTGAAGACTTAGATGATCACAAACTGATCGTATATGGCGAAGACGTCCAAGCGCCAATAACCGACATCAACTGGCTGCTTACGGCCGGTCGGCCACCGGAAACACCACGTGAGCCGGCGCTTAGGGTCAATAGTGTCTATGGGATATATCGGGCCGTCAGAAGCGGCCTCGGGATAGCAGCCCTGCCGTATTATTTAAGCGAAGAAGCACCAAACCTTGTCGAAATTCTTCCCGACTTAGAAGGGCCGAGTATTGACGGGTATTTCGTCTATCCTGAAGAACTAAGACATTCGAAGCGGATTGGTGTACTACGTGATTTTCTTCTGAGTGAAGTCAAAACTTATAGCGAGGATCT
>Ga0233433_10001167_pt1 | contig 26030 bp, 27 predicted proteins | sample SI_122_August201_5_FD_179868 | JGI IMG/M metagenome (GOLD analysis project Ga0233433, IMG submission 179868) | Seawater microbial communities from Saanich Inlet, British Columbia, Canada - SI_122_August2016_100_MG | ecosystem: Environmental > Aquatic > Marine > Inlet | place: Canada: British...
GCATCATCGACCTCAGGCCCGAATTTATCCAGATCGGCAAGCAACTGGACCACAAATGGGTAATCGGGCTGGTGAATGCGGAGCCATACGCAAACGTGCTGGGCGGCGCGGCGGCGGTGGAATGGGGCGCCCATGATGCCTACCGGCAATGCGCCGAAAGCGCCACTTCGCTGGCCCGATATATTCGCGAAGAATTGGGCTATTCTGCGCTGGCCCATCACAATGGCGGCTGCGAGGTGCAGGCCTTGCCGGCCCTGTACCACGCCGGCATCGGAGAATTGGGCCGCCACGGCAGCCTGATCAATCCCGACATCGGCGCCTTCTGGCGGCCCGGGTTCGTGACCACCAACCTGCCCCTGGAGGGCGGCGCGCCGCTCGAATTCGGGGTTCAGGATTACTGCTTGAAATGCCGGCTTTGCGAGACCGCCTGCCCCGGCGACGCGATCTCACCGGCCGCGGATTTCATCGTCACCGGCGGCATCAAACGCTGGCTGATCGACAACGAAAAATGCTTTCCCTATTCCCGCCTAAAAGAAGAGTACTGCCATATCTGCGTCGACGTATGTCCCTACATCCACAAAGAAAACGGTGATGCGCAAGCCAAGCGTATCTTCAAGGAATATTTGGGCCTGCGCAAAGCCGCCGGCGCCGGCGCGGCCAAATCCGGCGTTGCAGCGGCGAGTGCCAATCAATAGTCTCAATCCAACCATTCAATTCTATGAGCAGGGAAAATCGTAATGGCTATGTTTTCAAATTCCGAATATCCCGTCCGCGATGATCTGGCGGAAATCCAGGAAGCCCAAATTACCGCTCTGGGCGCCCCTGGAACCTGGGGCACCGGCGCCCAGCGACTGGCCATCGCCGCCGAGGCGCGCCAGGCAGGCTATGATGCCGGCGTGCTGGAAGCACCCGAGGACGGCGGCCACGCGCCGGAGATCAAACTGCCCGACGTGGCCCGCAAAGTGGTGCGCCGCCTGGCCACCGATCCCAAGGACGTGGATCAAGCGTCCTACAAAGAAGCCTTGGCCGGCGGTCTCAGCGACGCTGAATATGTGGAGATTGTCGGCGTCGTCGCGCGCATAGTCGATTTCGATGTTTTTGCGCGCGGCATGGGCGTTGCGCTGGCGCCATTGCCCAATCCGGAACCCGGCGAGCCATCCCGCGAGCGCCCGCCCGAAGCGGTGCAGGAGCTGGCCTGGGTACCGACCATCCCGAACCCGCCCGAAGGCGGCGCCATCGCCGACGAATTATACGAAGGCGGCCCGAAACCATACATCGTTCGCGGCATGAGCCTGGTGCCCGACGAATTGCGCAAACATGTTGCCTTGGAGCATATCCAATATCTACCCATGAATAAGATCGGCATTGCCGATTATAAGCATCACGAGGGCCTCACCCGCTCCCAGGCGGAGATCGTCGCGGCCCGGGTCTCGGCGCTCAACGAGTGCTTCTTCTGAACGTCCGGTCATGTCAGGTTCCTCCGTGAGAGTGGACGCGCTACCGACCTAGAGATCAATCTGGATGCTATCATGGATACCAGCCAGGACATCGGCGTTCCCGGCGGGGCGGAATTGCTGGCCTTTTCGGATGCATTGATCGGCCCCGACGCGGCTGCTTTGGATACGGCCCGAAGCGCACTGGCCGCCGCCTTGGGCCCGCATTCGGTTTCCGGCGCCGCGTCCATCGCCGCCAACTTTTCCAAGAACGACCGCATCGCCAACGGCTGCGGTATCCCGGTCGATCCGATGCAGCTAAAAGCATCGGTGGATTTGAGGGAGCAGTTGGGGCTGAACGATTTCCGCAGCGCCATCAACACCTTCCGGCACTATACGGAATAACGGGGCCAGTATGTTTTTCGATCCCCGCAGCGAAGGCATGAAGCCGGAGCCGTTCGCCCATTCCGTCTACAACGCCATTGTGGTGCCCCGGCCGATTGGGTGGATATCGACCATGGATATTGGCGGCGTGGTCAACTTGGCGCCATTCAGCTTTTTCAACGCGCTCACCGGTGATCCGCCCTGCGTGATGTACTGCCCCAACGGCTTCAAGCCGGGCACCAAGGAGGTCAAGGATTCGCTCACCAACGCTGAGACCACCGGCGAGTTCGTGTTCAACCTCTGCACCTATGATCTCAAAGACGAAATGAACGCAACCGCCGCCCACGAACCGGCCAGCATCGACGAGATGGCCGCCGCCGGGCTGGAGGCAGCCCCTTGCGAAAACGTCGCCCCGCCCCGGGTCGCGGCGGCGCCGATTGCGCTCGAATGCAAATATATGGAAACCGTGCGCCTGCCCTTATCGTCCAGAGGCTCGCCCAATCATGTGGTCATCGGCCAAGTGGTCGGCATCCATGTGGCCGACGACGTGATCGTTGACGGCATCATCGATATCGCCAAGCTGCGCCCGCTGGCAAGGCTCGGTTATCTGGATTTCGCGGTGATCGAACCCAGCAGCATTTTCGCCATGCCGCGCCCCGATTAAGGGGGGGGGGCGATAATTTTGGTAGCGGAGCGCAGACCCGAACTGCGGACCCCGGGATTATGATTACACGCGCATCCGATTCTTGATGCATCTATCGACCAAATTTATGGCTGAAACACAAAGACTTAGCGGGATATAGCAGAAAATTATCGGCGTCCAATATTCCGCAACGTTCTGTCAGTATCTTTGCCCAATTACATCGGAATTACAAAATACGCCGGTGACGGAATTTACCGGGATAAGGCGGGATACTCCTAGATTGGGCGCCAGCGCATTAATTACAGCCACTCGGAGCAAACCGCATTCAAACTGGACCAATTGCGGCTGAGCCAACCGATGCCGGCGCGTCCACCCCAAGACTGGCAAGACAGGCATGGAATTGCGCATTCCGAGTACCACTGGCCCGGTCAGGTTATAGAACCAAACCAGGCGCCGCCCAAATAATGCAAAAACCCGAACCGAAATCCGAGCCTTCATCCGCAACCTCATCTATAAATGTGTAAGCTGCACTACCGGCTATATCTGTTGATCGCGCTATTTTCTAAACATGGCCTGTACTTTATAGCCGGTGAGGTAGGGCCGAATATCATGGGACGCCAACCCGCTGCTGACCAACTGCTGCTCCGCCTCTTTGTTACGCGGGAACAGATAAACTGTTTGGTCTATGCGCGCCGCAAAATACCAATCATTTACTTTCATGCCGGCCATTCTCAACACATCGGTTGGTGTGGCCTCCACATCATGGATGCGGGCGGCAATACGATTCACATCACCGGCGATCCTAGCCATATTGGAGTCGAGCGACGCCACCGATTTCTTGGCACTTGTCAGGTTGAGGCTGTTGGCCCGCAAATCTGCCTTCATGCCTTCTATATTATTGAACACGCCATCAATCCGCGCTGCCAGTCGGCCCGTCTCGGCGGAAAATTCTGTCATTTGAGCATTCAGCCGCATTGTTTGCCACCCTGTCAGAGCAACAACCACGACCAGAATGGCCAATATAAAAGAAGGCAATTTACCCATATATCGTTTCCATCCTTCACAATAATTCTAGCGGGAAACAGTGACTAAATCATTGACGCTAAACAAGTATATGGGGCGCGCCGGTCATGAAATCAAGGGGGGCCACGCCGGGTCCGATGAATCTAGCGCCAATGTGAACGGTATTACAACAAAAACTTGATGTCTGTGAACACGCCCACACTTCCCGCCTAACTACCCACCACCAATGATAGGCGTGGCTTTGGTAATAACCTCTTAATCCGTTCTGCCCGGTGGCACCACCACAAACCGCACACCGCCGGCATCGCGTACTTCGCCTAGCAGTTGATCAAGGGACTGGCCATCCACATCATCGGGGATAATCACCCCTACTACCCGGCCCTCCATGGCCAATTCAAAATCATCGCGTTCGATTTCGAAGATTACATATCGGTCGCCGGTGCCCATGGTGCTGGAAGCCAATTTATGGAAACCATACGCTTGCCCCTGTCGTCCCGAGGCTCGCCCAATCATGTGGTCATCGGCCAGGTGGTCGGTATCCATGTGGCGGACGATGTAATCGTCGACGGCATCATCGATATCGCCAAGCTGCGCCCGCTGGCAAGGCTCGGTTATCTGGATTTCGCGGTGATCGAGCCCAGTTCCATCTTCGCCATGGCGCGGCCCGATTAGGATGCGGCTTAGGTTTTTGGGATTGAAATTTGGTAGCGAAGGGCAGACTCGAACTGCCGACCTCAGGATTATGATTCCCGCGCTCTAACCAACTGAGCTACTCCGCCGTACCAAATTGGGGCGCCATTTATCTAAAGCTTTGACGCCCGCAGATTGTGGCGTTTAAGCATCGGCGCGGGTTAAGTCAAGAGCGGCGTCTTCGCCGTCCCCCACCGCCGGGTCACGCCTGATCCAGCCGCCGCCGAGGACACGGGTTCCCGCATAGAAAACGCAAGCCTGACCGGGCGCGACGCCGTCCGCTGCGGCCGCCAATTCAAGGACCGCACCGCCATCGCCTACGTCCGCAATGACCGCCGGGGCGCGGGGTGCCAGGGAGCGAATTTTGGCTTCCAACTCCATGCCGGGCGCTGGCGCCAGGCCATCGCCCAGCCAGTTCACGTCTTTCACGTATACGCGGGTTTGGCCAAGCGCCTCTCTGGGTCCGACGATCACACGTGCGTCGTCGGGCTCCAGGCGCAGCACATAGAGCGCATCGCCGCCGCCGATGTTAAGCCCACGGCGCTGGCCGACGGTGTAATTAATAATGCCTCCGTGCCGGCCAAGAACCCGACCATCGGAATGGACGATATTGCCGGGCCGCTCGGCTTCGGGGCGCAAGGCGCGCACGAAATCGGCGTACTTGCCGCCGGCGACGAAACAGATGTCCTGGCTGTCCGGCTTGTCGGCGATGGCGAGGCCTAAGCGTTCGGCGTGGGCGCGGGTTTCGGCCTTGGTCATGCCGCCCAGCGGAAAGCGCAAATAGTCCAGCTGTTCGGGCGTCGTTGCAAACAGGAAATAGCTCTGATCCTTATCGTCGTCGAGGCCCCGGTGCAGCTCGGCCCCCTGCGGGCCAATGAGCCGCCGCGCATAATGGCCAGTGGCCAGCGCATCGGCGCCGAGATCACGGGCGCGGTCGATCAAATCTCGGAACTTGACGGTCTGGTTGCAGCGCACGCACGGGATCGGCGTCTCGCCGGCCAGGTAGCTGGCGACAAAATCATCGATCACATCGGTGCGGAAGCGGTCTTCGAAATCCAGAACGTAATGAGGGATGGCAAGGTCTTGCGCCACCTTGCGGGCATCGGCGATATCAACGCCGGCGCAGCACGAACCGGGCCTCGCCGCCGCCTGACCAGCATCGTAGAGCTGCAAGGTTATGCCGATCACAGAAAAGCCCTCTTCCGCCAGCAGCGCCGCCGTCACCGACGAATCGACGCCGCCCGACATGGCGACCACCACCTTTGTATCTTTGGGCGCTTTATCAATGCCTAGAGTATTCATGGCTGCTCAGAGCATCATGTTGCGCCATTCGGCGGGTAGGCGCACGACCATCCCGTCGAGGGCGTCGGTCAATTCGATCTGGCAGCCGAGGCGCGACGTTCGGGTCAATCCAAAGGCGAGGTCGAGCATGAATTCTTCTTCTTCCGACGCCGCATCCAGCTTGGCCGCCCATTCCGCATCGACGATCACGTGGCAAGTGGAACACGCCATGACACCCTCGCAGGCGCCTTCGATATCGATACCGTTCCGCTGCGCCGCAACCAAGACCGAAGTTCCGGCTTCGGCTTCAACCTCGCGGCGGCTTTCGTTGCTATCGACAAATATAACGCGTGGCATTGAGAGCGGCTCAGACGCTGAACGATTCACCGCAGCCGCATTGGCCCGTGGTATTGGGATTGTCGAAGACGAACCCGGAATTGATCTTGCTTTCGACGTAATCCATGGTGCTGCCGACGATGAACATCAGGGCCAGCGGATCGATAAAGACGCGTACGCCATCCTGTTCGACCACATCTTCCATGGGCCGTTCGTCCTCGGCATATTCCACCTGATACATATGGCCCGAGCAGCCGGTGGTGGTGACGCCGACGCGGATACCGAGCACCGACTTATCGGACCGGGCGATCAGTGCCTTGACCCGGCCAACGGCGGCGGGGGTCAATGTAATCGCTGTTTCTGTGGTTTGCATGTCGTCCATTATAGCACTCTTTTGGTTGGCGTTTCTTAGAAAATTCCCACGGCTAAACTGGCTTTAAAAAAAGCCCAGGGCCAGCTTGGCCTCTTCCGACATTCTTTCCATATCCCAGGCCGGATCCCAGACCAGATACACTTCCACTTCGCCGGTTTCCGTGACGGAGGCGGCGGCATCGGCCACCTGTTGCGGCAGGATACCGGCCACCGGACAGCCGGGTGCCGTCAGGGTCATATTGATCTTGATATTGCCGGCGGCGGCTATGTCGATGTCATAAACCAGACCCAGCTCGTAAATATCGACGGGAATCTCCGGATCATAAACGGTTTTCAATGCCTCGACGACGCCTTCGCGGGACGGCGCGTCGCCGGTCTCCTTGGCCGTGCCGGATTTGGCCACCAGACCGCTCAATTCGCCGAATGCGCCTGGCTCCTGATGATCTTCCCAGGGCTCCTTCGACGCCGGTTCTGTCGTTTTGCTTTCATCGTCCATAATATTTGTCTCGTTTCTATTGATGATCGTTATTCGGTGCTTGCGTCTTGTTCGCCGAGTATGGCGGCGTTGATGGTGTGCCAGGCCAGCGTCGCGCACTTCACCCGCATGGGGAATTGTTTGACCCCGGACAGCACCTTCAACTTATCGATATCATCTTCAAATTCTTCTGCCGCGGCAGCGTCAATCTCGCCCTCGCCGGTGCACATGGTATGAAAGGCGCCGAACAGGCGCTCCATCTCGGCCACCGACTTGCCGCGCAAGATTCCGGTCATCATCGAGGCCGAAGCGATGGAAATCGCGCAGCCACGCCCTTCGAACGCCGCGTCTTCGATTTTTTTGTCCTCGCCCAGGCGCACATAGACGGTCAGCTTGTCGCCGCACAACGGATTATTGCCGTGCGCTTCCAGAGGCGCATCATCGGGATGGCGGAAATTGCGCGGGTTTTTGCCGTGGTCCAGGATAACCTCCTGGTACAGCGCCCGGATATCATCGTCTATGGCGTCATCCATCAGGCGAATATCTCCTTCGCGTAGAGAAGCGCATCGACCAAAACATCGACGTCTTCTTTTTTGTTGTACATGCCGAACGAAGCGCGCGCCGTGGCGGCCAGCCCAAAACGATCCATCAAGGGCTGCGCGCAATGATGGCCGGCGCGGATGGCAACGCCGCGGGCATCGATGATGGTGCCGATATCGTGAGGATGCACGCCCTCGATGGTAAAGGATACAATCGCGCATTTCTGGCGCGCCTGGCCGATGATGGTCAGCCCATCGATCTGGCCTAACGCTTTCGTGGCGTGGTTCAGCAATTCCACCTCGTGCCCGGCAATAGCCTCCTGGCCGATGGAATTCACATAATCGATGGCGGCGGCTAGGCCGATGGCTTCGATGATCGGCGGCGTGCCCGCCTCGAAGCGGGCCGGCGGCTCCCGATAGGTGGTTTTCTCGAATGTCACCATTTCGATCATGTCGCCGCCGCCTTGGTAGGGCGGCATGTTTTTCAAAATATCCAGCTTGCCGTACAAGACGCCGATGCCGGTGGGGCCATATAATTTATGCCCGGTGAAGACATAGAAATCGGCGTCCACGTCTTGCACATCGATGCCCGCATGGACAATGCCCTGGGCGCCGTCGAACATGACAAGGGCGCCCGCTTCGTGGGCGAGGCGCGCAATCTCTTTAATCGGCGTCATGGTGCCAAGCACGTTGGAGGTTTGCGTGATCGAAACCAGCTTGGTTTTTGCGCCCAAAAGCGCGGCAAATTCATCCATCAGGAAATTGCCGTCATCATCGATGGGCGCCACTTTGATAACGATACCGGTTTCGTCGCGCAGCAACTGCCAGGGAACGATGTTGGCGTGATGCTCCATATGGGAGACAACAATCTCGTCGCCGGCGCGCAGATTCTTACGGCCCCAGGACGAGGACACCAAGTTGAATGCCGCCGTCGCATTGCGGGTGAAGATGATCTCGTCGGCAGATGCGGCGTTCATGAAGCGGGCCACGGAGCTGCGCGCATTCTCGTAATTTTCCGTGGCCAGCTCGCTCAGGCGGTACGCACCCCGATGGACGTTAGCGTATTCTTCCCGGTAGGCCTGATCCATACGTTCCAGCACCTGCACCGGTTTCTGGGCGCTGGCACCGCTATCCAGGAATGTCAGCGGATGGCCGTTGACCTCCACCTTCATGGCCGGGAAATCGGCGCGGATCGCCTCCACATCATAAAAGTTGGCGCGCTTGCCGGCCTTGGGATCGATGTTTTCGTTGATTGCCGTATTCATGGTCACGCACCCGGCTCCAACCCGGCCAGCCAATCGGCAATGCCGTCTCGCAATTGTTGGACACCTTCGAGGCTATCGAATTCATCGAACACGGTGGCAACGAAGCCTTCGACCAGCATGGCGCGGGCCTGGGTCTCGGGCACGCCGCGGGAGCGCAGATAAAACAGGGCCTCGTCGTCTAGCTCACCCACCGTCGAGCCGTGCGCGCATTTCACCTCGTCGGCATAAATTTCCAGCTGCGGCTTGGTATCGATCTCGCAACCTTCGGACAGCATGATCGTGTTGTTGGCGAGGCGCCCGTCCGAGCCGTCAGCACCCTCGGCGACCACGATATTGCCCTGAAAGACGGCGCGCGCCTTGCCGTCTAATGCGCCCCGAAATATCTGGCGGCTGGTAGTGTTGGCGGCCAGATGATCGATGCGCGTGGTGTGGTCGGTATGGCGGCCACCCCGCGCAAGATAGGCGCCGGCGAGGCTGGTTTCGGCGCCCTCCCCGGCCAGTTCGATGCGTATTTCATTGCGCAGCAATTTACCATCGGTGTCCAAAACAGCCGAACCATAATAACCATCGGCGCCGATATGCACTTGGGTCAACGAGGTGTGGAAGGCTTCACTTGAATGATTGAAGGCTTTGACATGGTTGAGCCGGCCGCCATCTTCGACTGCGATGGAGGTGACGTGGTTGGCGAAATAGACGCCACCGCCGCCCTGGGATTCCAGAAGGGTTAACTGGGCTCCGTTCTTTACGATGACAATATTGCGGGGGTGGAAGGCGGACATCTGGGAGCCTTCGCCCGTCGCCAGAAATTCGAGGGCGAGGGTTACTTCCGCGCCATCGACGATGATCACCGCGCCGCCATCCAGATAGGCGGCATTGAGATCGGCAAGCGCCCCGGCGTCCGCAGTTTCGAGATGGCTACGCAAGACATCGGGCATATCCATAAACGCTTCGCTAAGTGAAAGGAACGTCACGCCGCCCGGCAGATCATCAACTTTCGACGCCGCCGCCACATAGCGGCCATCGGCAAAGCACAAGCGGTGGCCAGCCTGGCCGCCGAAATTAGCCGCCGGGGCATCAACCGGGCGCACCAGATTGGCGCCGTTGAGGGCCTTAAGATCGGTATATTTCCAATCTTCCAGCTTCGGTGTCGGCAACCCGGTTTGGCCGAACCGGGCGAGCGCATCGGCGCGCAAGGCCGCCAGCCAATCGGCATCGCCGCTGGGCACACCGCCGTGCATCGCGACGAGGGCCTGACTGGCCGGTGACAATTCGGGAAGGATTTGTTGGGTACTCATCAACGCGCCGCCCCTTAAGCCGCTTCGGCGGAATATTCCGCATAGCCGTTGGCTTCCAGTTCCAGCGCCAGATCCTTGCCGCCGGATTTGACAATGCGCCCGCCGGACAACACGTGCACGAAATCGGGCACGATGTAATCGAGCAAACGCTGGTAATGGGTGATCACCAGCATGGAATTGTTCGGCGTCCTGAGACCCGTGACCCCCTCTCCGACGATACGCAAGGCATCCACGTCGAGGCCGCTATCGGTCTCGTCCAAAATGGCCAGGACCGGATTGAGCACCGCCATCTGCAACATCTCGTTGCGCTTTTTCTCGCCGCCGGAGAAGCCCACATTGACGGCGCGTTTCAGCATCTCGTCGGAGATATCCAGGGTCTTGGTTTTTTCGCGGACGAATTTCAGAAAGTCCATGGCGTCCATGGGCTCTTCGCCCTTGGCGGCGCGCACCGAATTAAAGGCGGTTTTCAAGAAATTCATCGACGAGACGCCGGGGATTTCCACCGGATACTGGAACGCCAGGAAGACGCCCTCGGCGGCGCGCGTCTCGGCGTTCATGGCCAGCAAGTCTTTGCCCATATAGGTGACGCTGCCGCCGGTAACTTCATAGCCATCACGCCCAGCGAGAACATAAGACAAAGTACTTTTACCGGACCCGTTCGGGCCCATGATGGCGTGCACCTCGCCGGACCCCATGGCCAGATCGAGGCCTTTCAGAATTTCCTTGCCGTCCACGCTGGCAGATAGATTTTTTACTTCGAGCATTGAGCCGTTTGCCTTTCTTTTATTACGGGCTTCGCGTCTAACCGACGCTGCCTTCGAGGGAGATGCCGACCAGCTTCTGCGCTTCGACGGCGAATTCCATGGGTAATTCCTGCAACACTTCGCGGCAGAAACCGTTGACGATAAGCGCCACCGCTTCTTCTTCCGAGAGGCCGCGCTGGCGGCAATAAAACAGTTGGTCTTCGGCGATTTTCGAGGTGGTCGCCTCATGCTCCACCTTCGCAGAGGGATTGCGGCTTTCGATATAGGGCACCGTGTGGGCGCCGCATTCCTTGCCGATCAACAGCGAATCGCACTGGGTGTAATTACGAGCGCCTTGGGCGCCGGGCATCATTTTCACCAAGCCCCGATAGGTGGCCTGGCTTTTGCCCGCCGAGATACCCTTGGAGATGATGCGCGATGAGGTGTTTTTGCCCAGATGGATCATCTTGGTGCCGGTGTCGGCCTGCTGGTAATTGTTGGTGATGGCGACCGAATAAAATTCGCCGACCGAATTATCACCTTGCAGGATGCAGCTCGGATATTTCCAGGTGATGGCCGAGCCGGTTTCCACCTGGGTCCAGGAAATCTTCGAATCCCTGCCCCGGCAGGCGCCGCGCTTGGTGACGAAATTATAGATACCGCCGACGCCGTTTTCGTCGCCCGGATACCAGTTCTGCACGGTCGAATATTTGATCTCGGCATCGTCCATGGCCACCAGCTCGACCACCGCCGCATGCAGTTGGTTCTCATCGCGCATGGGCGCCGTGCAGCCTTCGAGATAGCTCACATAGGCGCCTTCCTCGGCGATGATCAATGTGCGCTCGAACTGGCCGGTGTTGGCGGCGTTGATACGGAAATAGGTGGACAGCTCCATCGGGCAACGGACGCCCTTGGGGATGAACACGAACGAGCCGTCGGTGAAAACAGCCGAATTCAGGGTCGCGAAATAATTGTCCGAATAGGGAACCACCGAGCCCATATATTTCTGCACCAGTTCCGGATGCTCGCGCACCGCTTCGGATATGGGGCAGAAGATGACGCCGTGTTCGGCCAGAGTTGCCTTGAACGTTGTGGCCACCGATACACTATCGAAGACCGCATCGACGGCGACGTTCTTAACGCCGGCCAGCACTTCTTGTTCGTACAGGGGGATGCCTAGCTTCTCGTAGGTGCGAAGGAGTTCCGGATCCACATCTTCCAGACTGTCGGGCCCGTCATCGCCGGATTTGGGCGCCGAATAATAATAGGCGTCCTGATAGTCGATGGGCGGATAGCCGACCTTGGCCCAATCGGGCTCGGTCATGGTCAGCCAATGGCGATAGGCCTTCAGACGCCAATCCAGCAGCCATTCGGGCTCGTCCTTTTTTGCCGATATAAAGCGCACGATATCTTCGGACAGGCCCTTCGGCGCGGTCTCGGTATCAATATCGGTCACGAAGCCGTATTTGTATTTCTGTTCGGCGACTTCGGCTACCTGATCGACGGTTTCACTGACTGCGGACATTCATTCGGTTCCTAGCTTATATTTGTATTTATTAGATAGTGACTATTTAACTTCATCCAAAATCCTAGTGGGGATTCCGGCGTCTTGCTTTTCCTGGCGGAGGCGGCTGATTTCGGCGATCAGCCGGTCGGCGGCATAATCCACTTCCTCGGCCGTGGTAAAACGGCCGAGCCCGAAGCGCAGGCTGCTTTCGGCGAGATCGTTGGAAAGCCCGATGGCGCGCAGCACAAAAGAGCTTTCGTCCGATGCCGACGAGCAGGCGGACCCGCTTGATACCGCCACGTCCGGCACCGCCGCCATGATATCCTCGGCGCGCACACCTTCGAAGCTGACATTCAGATTGCCCGGCACCCGGTGCGCCATGGAGCCGTTGATATGGATACCCGGCAAGGCCACCTGCAGGCGCCCCAAAAGATGGTCGCGCATTTCGCCCAGGCGCGCCGGCTCATTCTCCAGCGCTGCCAGACCAAGCTCCGAGGCCTTGCCGAGGGCCACACAGAGCGGCGCCGGCAGGGTTCCGGATCGCATGTTGTTTTCCTGGCCGCCGCCACTGAACAACGGCTCCAGCCGCACCTTCGGTTTGCGCCCCACGTAAAGCGCGCCGATGCCCATGGGACCGTAATATTTGTGCGCCGTGAGGCTAAGAATATCGATATTCATGGCCTTCACATCGATGGTGATCTTGCCGGTGGCCTGGGCTGCGTCGGTATGCAGAAAAACGCCCCGCTCCCGGCACAAGGCACCGATCTCCGCCATCGGCTGAATGATGCCGATCTCGTTCTGGACGGTCATGATGGAAACCAGAATGGTCGCGTCGGTGATGGCGTCCGCCAGCGCATCCAGATCGATCAAGCCGTCGGCGCCAACATCCAGATAGGTAACGGATGCGCCTTCCCTTTCCATATTGAACAGGGAATCCAGTACGCACATATGTTCGGAGACGCAGCTAACCATATGGTCTTTGCGGCCCCGGTACATGCGCCCGATGCCCTTGATCGCCAGATTATTGCTTTCGGTGGCGCCGGAGGTGAAATAGACCTCATCGGGCGCGGCGCCGATCAGCTCGGCCACCTGTTCGCGCGCCAGTTCCACTGCTTCACGTGCTTCCCAGCCGTAAAAATGGGTGCCCGAATGGGGATTGCCGAACTTTTCCCCAAAATAAGGAAGCATTGCGTCGAGCACAGCGGGATCCACCGGCGTGGTCGCGTGGTTGTCCAGATATATCGGTCGCTTTTTGTTGTCTCTGATCATTCTCCCACCCCCTACTACGCCGCCGAGGCCTGCTTGGGCCCAAGGCGCGCATATATGCGCAACCAGGCGGCAACAAATTCATCGGCGTCGGCGGTTTCGCTGTTCCAGCCGAGGCTGACGCGGATCGCCTGATTAGCTTGCTCATCTGTGGCGCCCATTGCGCTCAGCACGTGCGACGGCGCAACCTTGCCGGACGAGCAGGCGGCGCCGGCGCTTACCATGATGCCGTCCAGATCAAACGCCATCACCTGGGTTTCCGCCAGAACGCCCTGCATGCCGATGCAGGACGTGTTGCCGATCCGGGGCGCGCCGGCTCCATAAATTCTTGCAGCCGCGCCGATACGGTCCTCGATACTGTCTCTGATATGTGCAAGCGGCGCTATTTCCGCCAAGGTGCCAACGGCGGCGCCAAAGCCGGCGATGCCGGGCAAATTTTCCGTCCCGGCGCGCAAGCCGCGCTCCTGGCCGCCACCCAAAATCATGGGTTTGAGGTCCGATCCGGCATCAACGATCAGTGCGCCGACGCCTTGCGGGCCGCCAATTTTATGGGCCGAAAGGCTCACCAGATCGGCGCCCAGATCGCGCCAATCCAGCGCCATTTTACCAGCCGCTTGCACCGCGTCGCAATGAACGAGGGTGCCAAATTCGCGGCAAATTTCGGCGGCTTCCGCGACCGGCTGGATGACGCCGGTCTCGTTGTTGGCGGCCATCAGCGACAGCAACGCCGGCGCCGGGCTTGCGCCCAGCAAATCCCGCAAAGCATCCAATTCAATCCGGCCTTCTTCGTCCACCGGGCAGATTTCCGCATCGGCGCGCGCAGCCAAAACCGAGCCATGCTCCACCGCGCTGACGATCAGACGGCGCCCGGCCAAGCCGCATAAAGCCAGATTGTTGGCTTCGGTGCCGCCAGACGTAAAAACCACATCGGCGGGCGCGGCACCCACAAGGGCTGCCACGGCATCCCTGGCACCATCGATGCGCGCGCGGGCGCGCCGGCCCGCCCAATGGACCGAGGATGCGTTGCCGCATTCGCGCAAGGCCGCGTTCATGGCATCGGCGGCAGCCGGCGCCATGGGCGTGGTGGCGTTGTGATCTAAATATATGGAACGCATGACTATATTTACATTCGCAAAGAATTATTCGGCGGCGTGAACCTGTCCGCCGCGGATGGTTTCGCGGCCTTCGGTCGGAGCCGCTTCGCCGCCCATAATAAAGGACTGACCGCTGCGCCCCAAAACATGGCTGTTGATGATGTCACCAAGGGTGACCGAGGAGAGAAACAGGTAAATCTGATTGCCCAATTCTTCCCATAAATCATGGGTCAGACAGCGGCTGCGGTCGGGCTGGCACCCCGAAGGTGAGCCGGGCGTGCAGCGTGTTGCCTTGATCGGCTCGTCCACCGCCATGATGATATCGGACACCCGCATTTCGTCCGCCGGGCGGGCCAGCATATAGCCGCCGCCGGGTCCGCGAACGCTTTTGACCTGGGCGCCGCGGCGCAATTTGCCGAACAACTGCTCAAGATAGGACAGCGATATGTCCTGGCGCTCAGCAATGTCGGCGAGCGCCACCGGGCTGCCGTCGCTTTGGCGGGCCAAATCGGCCATGGCCATAACCGCGTAACGTCCTTTTGTACTGAGTTTCAAGGTTTTTCTCCTTAGCTAAAGCTTGCATCAACGTTGATAGGAATTCGGCGGCGCTAACCGCCGGTACTTTTAAATTTGGTCTCTTGGGTTGCATCATGATCGGTGTCCGTCGGCTCGGCGGCGGCGTCCCGTTCCGCTTCCAGCTGCTCGATGCGCTCAATCAGCATGTTGATCTGGACGCGCATGCTATCCATGGAGCGCGCAATGGGATCGGGTAGCTCCGCCGAGGTCACGCCATAGGCGGGAAAATCGGGAGCCGGTTCTTTCGGGCGCGCCATCACCATCTTGGCCGGGATGCCGACCATGGTGGCGCCCTTTTCGACGTCTTTCAAAACCACCGCGTTGGCGCCGATGCGGGCGCCGGCGCCGACGATCAACGGGCCCAGAACCTGGGCGCCGGAGCCGACCACCACGCCATCTTCCAAGGTCGGATGGCGCTTGCCTTTTTCCAAGGACGTGCCGCCAAGGGTAACCCCTTGATATAGCATGACATCATCGCCGATTTCTGAGGTTTCGCCGATCACCACGCCGGTGCCGTGATCGATAAAAAAGCGCCGCCCGATGGTCGCGCCGGGATGAATTTCGATGCCGGAAAGTATTTTCGATATGTTCGACAGAAAGCGCGCCAGCAGACGCCAGTTGAGCCGCCAAAGGGCGCTCGATACCCGATAACCCATAAGCGCGTGATAGCCCGGATAACACAAGACCACTTCCCAGCGAGACCGCGCCGCCGGATCGCGCGCCATAAAAGAATCGATATCTTCAATAAGTCGCTTGTATAAAGTGGGTTTCATTATGTTAGTATCCGCAGCCTTTTACATAAAGGATCAGTTGCACCGGTTCTGCTGAACGACATTCAGCGGAGCGGACGTTTAGCCTAATCCCCTTGAAGTGACGCAAACATAATATAACTTACTAATTAGGTCAACTAATTTGACGCTGATTTCTTTTATTTTTACCATTTAACCGACAAATCTAATCACCTAAGCTAGGAAACCATGCCGGAAATCATATTTAACGGACCCGATGGCAGGCTCGAGGGCCGCTATCACAAAGCCCAGAACCCGGAAGCGCCGATTGCTATTGTCTTGCACCCTAATCCTCTGCAAGGCGGCAATATGAACAACCGAATCGTTTATATTCTCTATAATACCTTCGTCGAGTACGGCTTTTCGGTGATGCGCTTTAATTTTCGCGGCGTCGGCCGCTCCCAGGGCGTCTTTGACAACGGCTTCGGCGAATTGAGCGATGCCGCCTACGCCTTTGACTGGATACAGCAATTCAATCCGAACAGTCCGTTTTGCTGGATCGGCGGCTATTCCTTTGGTGCGCTGATCGCCATGCAGCTCATGATGCGCCGGCCCGAGATCGAGGGCTTTGTCGCCGTCTCGCCGCCTGCCAATACCGAAGACTTCTCGTTCCTGGCCCCCTGCCCGTCATCGGGGCTTTTGGTCTCTGGCGACAATGACCAGCACGTGCCGGGCGAATCGGTGACCAAGCTGGTGCAAAAGCTGCGCACCCAGAAAAACATCACCATCGATCACAGCATCATCAAGGGCGCCGATCATTTCTATCAGGAAAAAACCGACCTGCTGGATACCGAAGTTAACAAATATCTGAAGGCGTCCCTGGCCGCCCGCGAGCCGGCGCCAAGCGCCGAGTAGGCCATTACGCTTAAACCTGGTGCAGGCGCCCACCGGTCAGCGGCGAGCTAACGCCTGTGGTGCCCGGAAAACTGATCGGCATGTTTTTCAATGAACGCACCGCCATCAGGGCGAAGGCCTCCGCCTCCAGCGCATCGCCGTCCCAGCCGGCGTCTTCGGCGGCGCGCACCGGTGCCGCCAGCCGCTCCGCCAGCAAGGCCATGATCGTTCCATTTTTGCGCCCGCCGCCGCAAATGATCCATTGGCTTACCGGTTCCGGAAAATGTTCGGCGGCGGCGGCCACACTATCTGCGGTGAAGGCCGCCAGAGTGGCAGCGCCGTCTTCGAGCCCACAGCCATCCATGTTGGATGCATCAAATTCATTGCGGTCCAAGGATTTGGGCGGCGGCCTGGAAAAATAAGAATATTGCATAAGCGCCGTTAGCCGCGCCTGATCCACCTGGCCGCGCGCCGCCAGCGCCCCGTCAGCATCGAAATCCAGACCGGCGTGCACGCGCACCCAATCATCGATCATGGCGTTGCCGGGGCCGGTATCAAAGGCCAGCATGTGATGGCCGCTCGACGCATCGGCGCCGCGCCCGAGCCAGGTGACGTTGGCGACGCCGCCGATATTGAGAACCGCCAAAGGCCGCGTCTGCTCCTGGCCGAGGACACAATGGATGATCGGCGCCAGGGGCGCGCCCTCGCCGCCGGCGGCCACGTCATTGCCGCGAAAATCGGACACCACCGACACGCCAGTAAGCGCCGCCAGCAAATCCCCGTCGCCGATCTGCAACGTGACGCCGTTTGCCGGGTCATGTAAAATGGTCTGGCCGTGAAAGCCGATGACGTCGATGGATTGCGGCGCAAGCCCCGCTTCGGCCAAACATCGCTGGACCGCCTCGGCATGCAGCCGGGTCAGCCCATCGATCAGCGCTTCATCGGCGGCCCCATCAGCAACCGCGCCCCGAAGACGCGCCCGCCAATCCTCCGTATAGGGCAGAAATATGGATGGCCCGCGATGATGGATGCGCACGCCATCGGTTTCGACAATGGCGGCATCGATGCCGTCCATGGAGGTGCCGCTCATCAATCCGAGGGCGCGCAATTGCCTATCCCCTGTCATAAAATTTCCAACCTTCCAGGCCACGCATATTTACCTAGCTCGGTTCGCTATTTGATCGCAAGCGGTGGCTCGGATATGTAGTCTGTGTCCGGCCCAAAGTCGGGCAGGCAACAACAGCAAAGAGTGAAGCGGTGGCGTTCTTATCGGCGATGATTTTTGGACTTGTGGTGCTGAGCGATAGCGGCCCAAACCGGCTGGTCTGCACCGGCAACGTGGCGGAAACGCCCCGCTACGCCAAGAAAGTCACACCCCCGCCCGCCACTGCCCGCAAAAATCCCGCCGCGTATAATGTGACGGTGAATTTTGCCGATAAAGAGAAGCCTGGCTTTGGCGCCATCCAGATGTCAGGGCACGGCATCGATCAAAAATTCTTTCTCATCTCCGATAAAAAGACGGATGTCAGCGCCTTTTTCGGCGGCGGCATGGGCGGCATCTTCAATACCCCGAACGCCAATTGGCGGAGAGGGTTTGGCCGGCTCAGCCTGAAACGCGCCACCGGCGCCCTGGAATTTGAGATCACCTACAAATCCCCCAAAACCAAAACCGGCATCAAATCCCTGTCCTTCAAAGGCCATTTGATCTGCAAAATCGCCAAGGACGCCGCTTGAACAAAAGGCGGATTGTTCAACGCCGGTTAGCTAAAACATAAAGGGGCTGTCCTAGATAACTACCTTTGATTTGCCATTTTGATCCATTGCCTGAGCTGCTTCAAGAGTTGCTTAGGTGATCCCTCGTTGAAGCGCCATTCGCACTCCTTTAGAAACAGGTGAAAGTTCTGTTTCGGGACGCCGTTAAATTTGCGCATGTGGCTCTTGGCCTGGTTCCAGAAATTCTCGATCCCGTTGATGTGGTTGTTTTGGTCGGCGAATAGTTCCGAATGATTGATCCGAACGTGGTGGAAGTCCGATATGTCGAGCGCGTTGTAGCTTGCCCAGGTGTCAGTGTAGACGATGCTATCTGGCAGGATCATTCGGTTTATGATCGGCATCAGGGTCTCGGCGCGGGCGTCGGGGATCATCTTGGTGTAGACCTTGCCGCCGCGCTTGAGGATGCCGAAGACGGGAACCTTGCCGGCGGCGCCACGGCCACGCTTGCCCTTTCGCTTGCCACCGAAGTAACTTTCATCGGCCTCGACCTCACCGGCTAGGGGCGAGGCTTCGTCCAATTGCCAGGCAATGATCTCGCGCAGACGGTGGAAAAAATAGGCCCCGGTGGTCTTGTTGATACCAACCAGATCGGCCGCCGTGCGGGCCGTCATCTCCCCGACGAAAAATTCAACCAACCTGTCCTGCTGTTTTTCCGTTAAACGACAACGCTTTAGCTTCATATCGCCACCCTAGATAATTGACGTTATCTAGGACAGCCCCAACATAAATATTTAAGTTAGCGAAGATAAGGCCAATCTGCATACGAAGTGATATCTCACATTGACTTTACACATTAGATGTGCAATTTATGTGCATGAATTCCGAATGTGGAGTTCGAGTAAAGTGTAGCTTTGCCACATTTGGAGGGAGGTCTTTGGTGCAATTTATTGCAATGATTCACACATTCTTACAGACGCCAAAGAACTGCGTACTGCATTTTATCAGTATGTCGAAGCTCACGAAGTCTAGTAAGAGTGCATCGAGAGGAGGGGGTAATATGACCAATGTCCATATTTTCCACCCCGCTCGGGCGCTCGTACTAGCCCACTCCTCTCCGTTGGAGAGGAGAAAGGGCTTTGCACGAGCCGAAGAGCAAACATGAAATACGCGTCGATCCTGATCAATTTCCTCTGGAAGCGCAATGGGGTCGCCCGACAACGATAGAAGTAATTACCGACGTCTTTCGGCGGGCACGGAACGAGACTGTTGCCCTGGCCTACCTGACGATATTTGGCCTCGCGGCGGTTGCGGGTGTGGAAGCCGACGATACGGTACTGCTTTTGGGCGCATTTTTGGCTATTGCCATCATTGCCGTTGCCAGCGAGTACTTTAAATGGAAGTCCGGCCAAGACGATGACAAAGCAGGAAAGACTACACCTGACGATGCCGCCGAACACGAAGGAGGCGATTGATGAAATCCAAACGCGAATTGGCGCCGGCTCCATGACGGAAGTTATCCGAAGGGCCTTGTCATTGCTGGACACGGTAACCAAGGAAGAGAAGCAGGGTAAAAGGCTGCTTCTTCGAGACAAAGATGGCTCTGAAATTGAGGTAAAATTTATTTAGTTTACGCCTCGCGCTATCTTCAAAATTCAAAATTTCCCAATCCAATTAAAACCCACATTGTTCAACGCCGATAATCTGTGCTAAACGGGCCGCGCTCCATAAATCATGGACCAAGGCCGGAAATAAACATGTCAGACTATCAATCGGATTTTGTGCGCACCATTGTCGAGCGCGGGTTCCTGCATCAATGCACGGATCTGGACGCCCTCGATGCGCTGGCCGCCAAAAAAGTCGTGACCGCCTATATCGGCTTCGATTGCACGGCGCCTTCCCTGCATGCGGGCTCACTGATGCCGATCATGCTTTTGCGCTGGCTGCAGAAAACCGGGCACCGGCCTATCGTTCTGATGGGCGGCGGCACCACCAAGGTGGGCGATCCGTCCGGCAAGGACGAAAGCCGGCAAATCCTGACCGAAGACAAAATCAACGAGAACCTGACCTCGATCAAATCCATCTTTTCGCGCTATCTTGATTTCGGCGACGGCGCTTCCGATGCACTGATGGCCAACAACGCCGATTGGCTGGACGATCTGCAATACATCCCTTTCCTGCGCGAATACGGCCCCCACTTCACCATCAATCGCATGCTCACCTTTGACAGCGTCAAGACCCGGTTGGAGCGGGAGCATCCGCTGACCTTCCTCGAATTCAACTACATGATTTTGCAGGCCTATGATTTCCTGGAACTGGCGCGGCGTTATGGTTGCGACATGCAGATGGGCGGCTCGGACCAGTGGGGCAATATCATCAACGGCGTCGAATTGGGCCGCCGCACGGACGGAACGTCGCTCTACGGGCTGACCTCGCCGCTGCTGACCACCGCGTCCGGCGCCAAGATGGGCAAGACCGCCGACGGCGCCGTTTGGCTGTCGAGCGATCAGTTATCGGCCTATAACTTTTGGCAATATTGGCGCAACACCGAAGACGCCGATGTGGGCCGCTTCCTGCGCCTGTTCACCGAATTGCCGATTGCCGAGATCGAACGGCTGGAAGCGCTGGACGGCGCCGAGATCAACGAAGCCAAGAAAATCCTGGCCCTCGAGGCGACAACGCTTTGCCACGGGGCCGAGGCCGCGAGAAATGCCGCCGCGACCGCCGAGGAGACGTTTGAAAAAGGCGGCGCCGGTAATGATCTGCCGAGCACGGAAGTTTCCGAAGACGCGTTGCGTGCCGGCATCCCGGCGTTCGAGATATTCTGCATCGCCGGGCTTTGCAAATCCAATGGCGAGGCCAGGCGCCTGATCAAGGGCCAGGGCGCGCGCCTTAACGATCAGCCGGTGAGCGATGAAACCCGCGCCGTCACCCTCGATGATCTGGACGCCAGCGGCGCCATCAAGCTGTCGGCGGGCAAAAAACGCCACGCCATGGTGCGCGTCGGCTAGGGACGATCCTTGCCGTTTTTACTGCCGGTGTTTTTATCGGCCCCTTTGGCCTCGTCTTTACGCTCGAACACTTTAAAGAAATTGCGCAGGAAGCCTGGCGCCAAGGCCGTTAAGGGGTTGGTGGAAACTTCGGGCTTATCCACATTGCCCTTGACCCGAAACTCGGCGGCAAACACACCGCCGCCCTTTTGCCCGCCGGAAAATATTGGCCCGACGATGGGCAGTCGGCCAAGGGCGCTGTTGATCAAATAGGCCGGAATGAGCGTGCCTTTGAGGTCTATAGTCTCGTTTTTGGTATCGACGCTGCCCGACGCGGTGATGCCAAGGGTGATGCCGGTGGCCCTTGCGTCCTTGACGCGGACTTGATCGGGGCCGGAAACAAACGGCACCACCAATTGGTTAAACTGCAGCCCGTTGCCGCCGAGGGCCTCCAATATGCCGGTCAGGGACGCGATCGACAAAAGCTGGACGAACACCGGCGCGTTCAATATACGGAATTTGTCGATAATCAGAACGCCCTCAAGCGGACTGGCCGGCATCATGCCAAGGTAATTGGCGTCGATGCGCAAAGTCCCGCCGGCCACGTTGTCGTTGAAGTCGAGAACTTTAAGCGCGGCGCCAGCATCCTTACTGGTCAGCACAAAGTGTCGCTTGTCGCCGTTCGGCGTGATTTGGATATGGATTTTCCGGGCGGTGTCCATGGCGCCGGAAAACTGTGCTTTTTGCCACACCAAGCCATCAAAGAGCCCCGCTCCGGTGACGTTGGCGAGGCTTTGGCCGCCGTCGAGCAAGGCCTTGCCGAGGCTGATGGATATACTTAAGGAGGGCCCCCGCTCCGGCTCTGCTTCGGCTGCCGCTTCGTCATCGGCAAGGAAGCCGCGCAAATCAAGGCTGCGCCCGCGCACATCGATTTCCCACCGATCCTTAACCGGGATTGCCACGGCGGCGACGTCGGTATCAGCAAGCTGGAACTGCTCGATGCGGATTTCAGACGCCTCGCCACTGGCCTTGAATTTGGCTGAGCCGAGGACATCAAGCCCGCCTCCGGCGACGCGGAATTCGGATATTTTGTGAAAACGATGCTTGGTAAAGACGGCGGCAAGCTCCGCCGATGCATCCGTGCCGGCCTCCTTGGTCCAGCCAAATTTGGCGAGGGCAAGTTTGGCATCCGTCAGCCCAAGTTTTGCATTAAGTTGCCCCTCGCCCTTGTCATTAATGCGGATATCCAAATCCGCCGCGATCGGGCCTTGAACCGCGCGCCGGCCCAAATCGGGAATATTCAGGCCCAGTTTTTCGGCCCAGTCTTTTTCCGCCAAATTCGCCTTGATACGGTATTCGGATCGGACATCGGCTTTTTCAAATTTTTCGCGCCAAAGAAAATCCGTGGCAATTTGGTTGAGGCGGGCTTTGCCGGTCACTTCCATGCCCTTGTTGCCCAGCCGAAGGGCCAGATTTCCTTCGGTCAGATCGAAGCCAAAAGCCGCCCCCGGCACCGAAATGTCCTGGAATTTGGACGTGGCCTTAACCTTGATGGTGTCGGCGGTCATCGCCCGTTCCATCAGGAATTTGAGGTTCAACTTGGTGGCGACGCGGCCCTTGACCGCCTTCGGGCGCAAGTTGAATTTGGCCGCGAAATCCAGCGGCTCGCCGTCCAGCGCGGCGACCACCTCGGCAAGCGGCCCTTCGGTGCGCGCCTCGATTTCGGTGAACTGATCGATCTTGTCCAAGCCGGTGATCAGCACATGCCCAGATTTGATGACCGTGGTCCCGACCCGGCCGCTGGTCACCGTGATGTCGAACCGCTTTTGATCGAACTTGGCGTGAGCGTCGCTTTCCACGACCTTCGGCATCGGCGAGAAATAATCGATGGTCAGGCCGCGCGCCCGCATATCACCGGCCAGGGAGACAATTTTGAAGCCTTGTCTCTTGCTCCACCCGGCATTTAACCGGACCCTTGCGTCGCCGACGGTGCCGGTGCGGACGTTCCGGGTGATCCATTGGCGCGCCAATGGCGCCAATTTCGCCGGCCAGTATAATTCGCCGGTTGCGGTGTCGAGGCCGGCGCCGGTCAAATCCATGTTGATGGAAAGCTCCTCGCCAATTTCCTGAAGCACCGCATTGCCGCGTATCTTAGGCCCGGGTGTGTCGATTTCGATGTTTTCCAGGTCGATCCGGTCCACCGATTTGGAATAGCGCCCCTTGAGGCTGATTTTGGTGAGCGGCATTATATGATCGATGGGTGCCGGGATTTTGATTTGGCCTTTTGGCCCCAGATCGAGCGACAGAATATCGATGTCCAGAATGTCACCAGCCTGATCGTAGCGCCCGGTCAAGCGGCCCGATTTCACCTTCAGTTGCATCGCCGCCGCCCGGCCGCCGCCGATGATTCCGGGCCCCGCCGTAATATCGAAGCGCGCCGATTTGAGCGTCCCGTCCAGCCCGGTGACCACCGCCGCCGTCCCGTTCGCCGGAAAATTGGCCAGGCGCAAAATCTGCGCTTGTTTGGAGACGCCGGCCAGCAGGCTGGGATTGAAGTCGGCGAAGGTGGCGCCGATGGCCAGCAATTTCGCCGATATGTCATAATCGGCGCTGATCTTGAAGGCCGCCGATTTGTCGCCGATGCGTAAAGCAAGATCGGTCTCGCCGGCCATGCCCTTATCGGTACGTCTGAGCACGATATTGGCGTTGGGCGCATCCCAGACGAAACCGAGCGCCCTATCATCGATGCTTAGATGGGCGCCGAGAATATTCAGGCGTGTCAGATAGTCGATGGCACGCACGCCTTTTGAGCGTTCCAAAAGCCCGGCGACCACGGTCCGCGCCAGATCGTTGGCGCCGCCGCCGGCGCCGTCAAAACCGAAGTTAAGCTGGCCGGCCTTGGTGCGGACGATTTTGAGGCTGGGCCCCGATATGGACAAAGTCTTGGGCGCAAGACGGCCCTTCAGCAACGCCGCCGCGCTCAAGGATACCGAAAGCTCCGGAATTTCGGCAATGACCTTTTGATTGGGGCCGAGCGCCTGCGCGCCGAGCAGGCGGATTTCCAAGGTCCGTCCGACCCCGGCCCAGGTCAGGATGGTGTCATTGATTTCGATCCTTAATTTGCCGAGTTCAGACGACAGAGCGCTTTCGAAATAGGGCGTGAAATAGGCAATCGAAAGCGGACCCGAGCTCAAGCGCCAGAAAAACGCGATCAGTGCAATGGCGAAACCCACGGCCAGAACGCCGATGAACTGAAAGGTAAAATGAAATAATCGCCGGATCACAAAGACATCTCCGCCCCGGCCAGGATCACCCGCCGCCGGTGCCGCTTGACCACTGTTGCGCGCTCCCGCAGTCTGGCCCAAATTGGATCGTTTGAAAATGCATCAATTCTGCCAAGCAGCCGATGGGGGAGATTTGCCCCGCGCCTTCGATACGGAACAGGCAGCGGTGGGCCTGCAACGGCTTCTGGAGGCCGCAGGGAAAAGCGAAAATCAGGGACTTATCGCGGATTTGCAGCGCCTCGCCGATGATCCGGGCGCCGGCGCGCTTTTGGCGGCTTTATTCGGCAACAGCCCATTTTTGACACAATGCGCCGTGCGCGAGCCGGAATTTACCGCCGAATTATTCGAATCGGGCCCCGAGGCGGCCCTCATCGGGATTGCAGATACGCTCCAATCGGCGGCGCCGGATTTGGCCGATGACGGCGCCCTCAAAAAACAGATGCGCATCGCCAAACGGCGCGCCGCGCTAAGCATCGCCGCGGCCGATATCGCGCGCGTCTGGGATCAGGACCGGGTCACAAGCGAGCTGAGCCGGTTTGCCGAAATCTGCGTTGCCAAAACGGCAAATTTCCTGCTCGCCCGCCTCGCCAAAAAAGGCGCAATCGAGTTGCCGGAACCGGAGAACGCGGCGGCGTCATCGGGTTTGATCGTTCTCGGCCTCGGCAAGCTTGGCGCCAGGGAGCTGAATTATTCCAGCGATATCGATCTGATCATCCTGTTTGACCCGGGCGCCGTCGCCAGCGGCCAGCCGGACCGGTTACAGCAGAACTTCGCGCGGCTGGCCCGCGATCTGGTCAATATCCTGACCGAGCGGACCGAAGACGGCTATGTATTCAGGACCGATATCCGCCTCCGCCCCGATCCGTCTTCGACGCCGCCGGCCATCTCGGTGCTCGCCGCCGAAGCCTATTACGAAAGCGTCGGCCAGAACTGGGAGCGGGCAGCGATGATCAAGGCGCGCCAGATCGCCGGCGACCGCGATGCCGGGGAAAAATTCCGCAAGAAACTATTGCCCTTCATCTGGCGCAAGAATCTGGACTTCGCCGCGATCCGCGACGTTCATTCCATCAAACGCCAGATCAACGCCCACCGAGGCGGCGGCGAGATTGCTATTGAAGGCCACGACGTCAAGATCGGCCGGGGCGGCATCCGCGAGGTGGAATTTTTCGCCCAGACCCAGCAGCTTATCTGGGGCGGGCGCAATCCAAATTTACGCAACCGGTCCACATGCGCCGCGCTGGCATTGCTGGCCGAGGCGGCGCTGATTTCGAACGAGGCCGCCGCCGAGCTGACCGAAACCTATTGGTATCTCCGCCGCGTCGAGCATCATTTGCAAATGATCGATGACCAGCAAACTCACGCCTTGCCGAAAAACGAAGAAGGCGTGGCGGCGCTGGCGGCGTTTTTGGGTTACGCTGAGGCAGGCGCCTTCCGCACCGACATATTATTCCATCTGCGCCGGGTGGAAGGCCATTACGCGGCCCTGTTCGAAGAGGCGCCGG